>RCNJ01000003.1_pt1 | contig 246659 bp, 246 predicted proteins | sample 2041171 | NCBI WGS metagenome assembly RCNJ01 (sample SAMN09708213, study PRJNA481090) | feces metagenome | biome: feces | host: Pygoscelis adeliae | place: Antarctica: Rookery Lake | collected 2010-03-01 | reverse complement strand
GTGCCCAAGACCTCCTTAAAAAGCTTGAGCACTTCGACCTCGAGGGCTTCGGCCTCGCCAGACCGGCCTTGCTGGCCCCACGTCGCCGCGAGGTTCGCCATTGCTCTAATGGTGTCAGGATGTCCCGTGCCCAAGACCTCCTTAGAAAACTTGAGCACTTCGACCCCGATAGCTTCGGCCTCGCCAAACCGGCCTTGCTCCCAGTAATACCTGAATACATGTTCCAAAAGTGGTGGAGCTAGAGTATTGTAACCATCTGCTTTCCTCCACGCAGTAGCCTTCAACGCATGTGGCAAATATAAAGTGCAATCGCTCCAAGTTCCATGTGTGCCGGCCGGAAACAGCCTGGTCATTATTTCTATGGCCTCTCCGGAGAAGGACGAGCTCGTCAGCATCTTGGTCAGTGTTTGACGAGTTGCAAGATGTACTAAACGATGCTGTTCATAAGTCGGTAAGCCCTTGTGACCTGCTCTTTGTACTTGAAGAAAGGAATACTCGATAAGTCGACCAGCTGCCAGTAGAATTTGATCTTCATCGAAAGTTGAACCAGCAGCGGCCCCGACGAGTTCGAAAGGAATATTTTTGTTGTCCAGAAACGCAATAATATCTAGAATCCTCTCGCCGCAAGGGCTTTCTCTTCTGATCCGTTCCATTGTGATAAGCCATGTTCGCATCACGCTGTTTGGCACATTGGCTCGGTATGGGTCCAAAAATGCTTGATCTAGGAGTTTCAACTGGCGTGATTCGGATTCGTGAAAGCTAATCAGATACTGCCCAACGGATACATGCGTCTATCTGATATACGCGGCGGCTTGGGCGATAGCAAGTGGAAGTCTCCCGAGAAGGTCCAAAAGCTCATCTACCTTTGTAGATGGCTCTATGTTGTCTCGGCCACTCAATGTTCGGAAAAGATCCAAAGCCTCTTGATTGGTCATTGGGCCCACTTCGATACCTTGCCTGACATTGACAATGCTGTTGACAATACTACCATCCCCTGAAGTCCAGATGACGGTTCCTGTCTGGGCTCTTGGTACAAACCGAAGAAGTTTTGGATTCTGCTGCAGATGCTTCTCAGGAGCCAAACAATTATTTTTGAATATTCCCAAATCGTCTGCATTATCGAGAATAAGCAACCAATTTTTTTGATTCTCAATCCATAGCTTCACTGCGCTCAGTAGATCTTCGCCTTTCAAATCTGAGGATAATGCGGCCTCCTTGGCAATAGCACTAAAGTCCTGCGTGAAACTAGCCGCAGGATCTGCGTGGATCCAGAAAATTGAACATGAGGTTTTTTCTTGACAGCGATAGGCATATTCGATAGCGATCTGCGTCTTACTAGTAAATTGTAAGCTAGTTTATTTATTGAAAGCATGCTCTCCACATACCCGCATCCACCTAGGCCCCAGATTGCTAGCGATCGATTAAGGGATGGGGTGAGAAGCCGGTCCAAATTTTTGAAAATCTCATCTCGATTGACGAGACCATAATTTTGATCGTGGGGCATGAGGGTTATTACCTTTTGGGCTGCGGTGATTTCGTCAGTAATTGCATTGCCGGTGAATTATAGACTACAACACTAGCTAAAACTTGATCCAGAAAAAAATCTATACTATTGAGGTAGAACTAAGTTTGACCCACATTTTTTATCTGTAAGGTTGTTCCCCCAAGCCTTCATCTGCTTAAATACAGCTTGTGATTCAAGGTATCGATTTGTAGCTGCAATAACCGCGTTCTTGCGCTTCGATTCTTCCAATCCAATGTCTTCCAAGCCTTGCAGCACGTTGAATCGGTAGTAACGTCCCTTGTCGTCAAGCTCTGACTTATCCCGACAGAACCTTTCGGCAGTCTTCTCCGTCTCTGTGGCCATGGCGAGCAGAGTTTTGCCAATGGCGAGAAGCTCATCGGTAAATGGTTGGAGGGACGGAACGCCTGTCCCTATTGACACAAAACACTTGACGCTCTCTTCGAACGTGCTCGACGGCCACAGGTCTCGAGCCTCATTCCATACCTCGTATACCGGGTTGTTCGCTCCTGTTGCGCCATCGACGAACCCTTCGCTGAATTCACCTATTGTAATGGCATCAAAGAAGGACGAGGTTGCCGAAGTCGCTCGGCCAGCCTCCCATATCTTGGCAGTTCGAAGTAGTTGTTCTCGACCACGTGGGGAGCGATAGCTGGTGAGCCGAACCGTGTCGCCGGTTTCTATGCTTGTTGCGCAAACGAAGCTATGCTCTACGTGTCAGTGTCCTCAGCAACCTCAGATTGAACATTTATGCTCACATTTTACACTTTACGTCTGGGGAGTCCTTCAACAATGCATCCTCTTTCAGCCCCTGCCTCACGATAATCTCCTTTATCGCTCGTTCCAGCTCGATGGAGTCGAATTGCCCTTGAACTTTGCCTTTCATTGTTATACGGTGTTTCTGCTTTTGGAACACCATGTCGGATAGCGAGACATAGGCGTCTATGCACTCGTCGACTGTCATCTGAAGGCGGCCAAGCATGATGGCGATAAGACTGCAGCTGTTAGCAATTCACCCCGGATGTTTCGCTAATTAGAAACCAACCCGCCGGTGCTGGTCCCTCCGATCATGTCAAAATAGTCACAAGGCTTCGGGGGAGATTCTGGATTGACCACGTTCATGAGCTGCTTCAGGATCTGTAGTGACGAAAGGCCGCGAACTCCACCTCCGTCGAGTGCGAGAAGGCGGATCTCGTGCTCCCGCATGGCTAGAGGATAGTTTGTGTGGCGAGTTTGGCAGAACTATGAAGTTTGAAGAAAAGTACGTAACGATAAAACCATGGCTCTGTGGCGTGGGCTCGTTTCGGTACAAGTATGCTGGCCCATTTTCAAGCTGAGCTCGATTGGACGACAGGCGCAGCTGAACAGATACCATCTACACTGGCCAGCGAATCCAATCGCTTCTCTTTGCGCCGAAGTTGACAGCCTTGTAAGCATGCACTTGGACGTTCGTGGAAAACAAATACAGGGCGTCTCTCTAAGGCCATGAAACAAACATTGATGCTTTAACTTCTAATTTTGTCCAATGCAGCGTAGTGTCTATGCGGCCCGTTGAAGGTACGTGAAAAGCAGGTTCATTCCCACAGCGTTTTACTAAGTTACTATTGGAATTGAGTCTTGTTGCGTTATATGACAAGACAGGCAAGGTGCACGAATGAGGGGTATGCTGTAACTCGTCGTTTAGACACATTCAATGGCCCAAGTCTACCATCAAGATTGTAGTGGCCATGAACATTCTGTAGAAATGAATGTTTTTGAATAGTGAATATGTTATTTCTTCCTGCTCTATACTATGGAGGGAAAATCCATATCCTTATGTGGCTGGGAAAGACAAAGTTGAGGCGGAATGCACCAGACGTTGTGGCCCCAGCAAGGAAACAAAGCTTCCACGTTCCACGTTCCAGAAGGAACCCCGCGTTCTCAGCAAATTCATGCCCACCAAGGGACAGTACACAAAGTCCATCACGGTTGAGAGGGTTCTCTGGAGCCATTTCCGTCGCATGCGCTCTCCCAATGATAATTGAAATGTCAGTACTTAGCGATTGGAGCTGAGAGATCGTCCTTTGCATGTCAAATCAGACCACTTGACAATCTTCGATGCAGTGATAACAGCGTCGAAGGGCAGTGCAACACCCACCCACTTTGTCAGCGAGTGCCTGAAACTCAGCGACTAATTTGGATTGGAACATTAATTCTATCATGATAAGAAAGGTGAACAGAGAAGGATTGAGAGGAGTTGGGAAATCTCTTGAAATGATGACGGCCGGGTCTCATATAGAATTATCCCAAACCTTCTTGCAAGAAATGGTTGTCACGAAGAACTGGCCACATCCGAGGAGTATGAGCGCTTGTCGACACCTGCGATGGAAGATCCGCCAGCCCGACAATCCACCAATATCAATACCAACACCCTCTTGCACCGATGGCTACCCACTAAAATCATACCGTGACAACTTGGGTACCATGTCTATGTTCTGGGTAACTTACTAGGGCATCCTTCATGTGACATAATTGTGAGGCTGAAGTCTTGGCACAGCCCTCGAATCATTGATCACCATTCCTGCACATACATGTGCTCGACCACACCTATTTCAAACATCATCGGGGTACATGGTGTTCCATGTAAAGGGAGTCAGCCCCGTTCGAGGATGAATACCTACGTGTGGCCGTGTTCTCCCTAGCTCTCATCTGCAAGCAATATCCTCTAGGTCGTAAGATCCTCTAGCCTTTCTCGCAAACCTCATCTTTGGGGATGGTGCACGATCCAGGAGCTATATCCTGAACCCGCTGTCAGGAACCATCAGAAGTATATAACAGTATAATAGCTCCGATTGGTGTTTTGTATAATGTTTTGCTCCATAACTCTAAGATTGACGGCGAATTTATTCCGTTTATGTCTCGACAAGTCTGCACTATTGGGCGCCGCTAGCACGCGTGTTAAATCGTCTTTGCCATAGTCCAGTCGCACGCAGCCTCGCATGGCCATCAATACCAGGGTAATCATGCCGGCGGAGACTCTCGAGTCATATTTGGAGGTACGCGCTGAGATGCATATACTAGTAAGCTTCTTTCATTGGAACATTATTTTCCGAGCTCAAATGCTAGGTGAAGAAAGCGCGCCCAGCCTCCTACCTGTTGCATTGGATGCGCCCTTCAACTCCTTTAAGAAGCGGCACGATTCCCCATGCTTTTATAATACTCGACTTGACGTCGTTCCCAGGGAAACAACGTCTATGGGCTGATGATGAAAGTGATCAGAGATGTGTTTTCTGGCTGAATGGTATGGCGAGGACAGGAAAATCCACCGTCGCGCGGACAGCAGTTCATAAATTCCGTACTCAAAAACAACCAGGGGCGAGCTTTTTCATCTATAGAGGTGGCGGTAACCGTTGGTAACGCCCACATGTTCTTCACAAGCATTGCTGCTCAGCTGACACAGAAGTCGCCTGCTCTGAAGCGCTACATATTTGACGCTGTGGGCGAGAATAGGGACATCAGCACTCGGGTGCGAACTACTCATTCTTAGACCGCCGGCTTTGACAGAGCCTGAATTACCTCGATTGTCGATGCTCCTTGTTATCGATCCCGTGAACGTGTGCGAAAATGATATAGATGTTCGAGGTACCATCCAGCTTCTTGCATCATGCATATAACCAACATTCGACTGCGGGTTTTGTTACCAGCAAACCAGATACACCGATTCGCCTTGGATTTCGAGAAAATCATTCAATTTGGCATCGAGATAGTTCTAAACAATGTTCCCATTTCCCGGTAGAGGTAGAGGGGTTTTGGGTGATCTTCATCCACTCCTGGAGGTTCTGAATAAGCTGCGCAGTTCCAATCCACTTTCTCCATCCTTCCTTCCGCAACTTCCTCATTGTCAAAGAAAGATGTCAAAAAACACACCTCTGGATGGATGGAAAGTAGGGACACCAAACGTTAGTGGATGGTTTCGTACGGCTCCTCGCTACCTCCCTCACGCAAGATGTCTGTGGCCTACGCGCTCCTGGCTCTCTTTTACCGGATGTAACGAGTAGTCACGTACAGGAATGCTTGCATACTAAATTCCAGTATGCATGTCTGTACTGGATTTAGCATATTCAGAAGAGTGATGCTCAGCTCCATGATAACAACCGAGTCCATCAATTTCTTCAGGTACACCTTTGCATTGGCTCAAGGCTCTTGCTTGGCTCGAGAACGCTTCAACGTCGATTGTTGCGATTCCCTCGTCAGAAGCCTATATTAAGGTCGGCCAGTTTTCTAATGTTTTTAGTAAATTTCGACTAATTCATACTGAGGCCGAGAAGGGTTCTAAACTATACGCGTTCATCCTCGATACAGAGAGGTTAGCTGTGCACAACTGAAGCATCATTGAGCAAGCACCTCTCCAACGCTGATTTTTGGCCCTCGTCTTCGGCATCGAGAAGAGCATCATTCAAAGAACTTTTGACCAAAACACCCCTCGTTGGATCCAAGCTAAACCAAAAATTCAACCAGATTAGACTCGACACGGTAGGGGCTAGAGAGCCACCCACGCTGGGTGAGTTCAGTCCCGTTCTCACGAGACGGCAAGTCGGTCGTGTCCTGGTCAGACGATTGGGCGGTCCGATTCTGGGATGCTACGAATAGTGGAAGGGGAGACCCCTATTCTCTAGCTTCCTCCAGATTATCGACGGGGTGTACGGTACAGCTCGAGAGAATGGCAATTTCAACATTTGTGGCGAAATTCCACCCAAAAAGTAGAGCCTGAGGCAATGTCGGTTTCCTTATTTACAGCAAATTTAACTAGAAGCGACTAGAGGGATCCATCCCATCTATCTCATCTTCCCGTTGCCTCTCGTCACCACACATACTATATAATGCAGACTACGTCAGATTCACTTATTTGCATCTTCCATAATTTGCATCTCTCATTTCAATCTCTCTTATACCATGAAACTAGTTGTTGCCCTGGCAGTTTGGCTGCCAGTTGTAGCCTCCTACATAGATCTTGCACAACCAACGCCATTTGGAAACAAGTGTTGAGGATGATGGACGTCCTAGGCCCTTCTAGAAATTGAAGAACAAAGGGGCTGCGGTTGGTTGCCTAGCAAAGCATCTAGGCTAGTTAGACGCTTCCATTGTTTATGAGACCTCCATGAAAATGAGGCTTTCCCCCCTAGATAGTAAAATTGGAGACAAATAAATGAGTTACGAAAACTTCAGTTACAACAACAAGCTCAATGCCTACACTAACTCACAAGATATAGATTAGACCATTAAAAGGTCCCCCAAAATCCAATGGCTCCAACTTTCCCTATAAGAGTTATCTGAATTTTCTGAACACTCCAACAGTGGCATCTGCTGCTACATGGCCTACCAGTTTACATAAAACCTTCCTTGCCTTCCCAGGACCGTTATGCGTATTGAAACAGCAATACAGTGCCTAAAAGCCAGAAACTGAGCACCCATCATCGGTTGCAACTCAACACGGGAGTCTAGGATTGAGATTTGATCTTTGTAGATTGACGATTCTAGAGCTTAAGGCGGTGTGCTGACTGTGGGAAGCAGCTTCCACGTTTGTTGATCCGACACATCAACTAGCGACCGATTCGAGGTGCTGATTTTCTGGTCCCTATACGGTCAGTATGCTCTTAGGCGGGCCACGGTTTAGGTGCAAAGAGCTTTGAGTATCCCAACCTTTGCGGGTCTTACATACTGACCAGAAGAAACCAAGGTGGATGTCTTTTGGCTCTTGTGTACCAAGTTGTAGCAATATTAGGCAATAGCGTGTCCGTTAGTGTTGTATACGCCGGCAATTTTGGATACCGTTTTGTGGGTTTTGTTAAGGCCAGACTATCCGAAAGTAGCGTGGTTAATAGAGTCCGAGCGCATTGGACAGTTTTCCCTAGCGAGGAAACTGCTGTACCAGACAAATTTGCACGAAGGTTGAGTGTGGCGAATAAGAAGATGTGGAGTTGGGGGGGAGAGAGAGTAGCAAAAGGGGTTTCGCGGTAGAATTCTGACTCGGCCAAGCTATCTCTTCATCGAACCGGCGGCGTGTGATCACAGAATTAGAGGACTCGACAAGCCTTAGACCAGTATTTTTGTCACCTACGAGGTTTTTATTCTTTCCCACACATGAATCATAGAAGTACCGCATGGCCAAAAAGGCTCCAACGGCGGAAGAATGTTATTATTATTATTATTATTAAGTTATTATTGTCCGAAAGTAGCTATATTAGAAGACCTTTATCCCAACCCAAGTAATAGGTCGTCTTTGCCCTTAAGCTATAGGACCAGAGGAACAATAAAATAAATAACATGTCACGGGGACATATGGCAATGGCATGTATCCTTCGCAGAATAAGATAAACACCGTAGGACCTTAACATGATACCCCCGATAATCACTTGCTATAAGAACGCTGGGTCTTCTTGATTGTTATCTAGCTACATTATTATTCATGTTTTGGTCTCCGAACAAGCATGGGAATGTGGCAGTACAATTAATTACCTTTCCCATTTTGGCATTTCCCTTTCCTTATTCTGCCTCCCCCATTTGTTAGCTTGGTGCGTCTTTGGGATGCTGGCATAGAAGATAACACGCCAAGGTAAGGGGGAATGACAGGAGAAATGATAAGAGGAATCACACTTAAGTTTGTCACCTACTTACCACCTCGCTTCCCAGAGAGACCTCGGAAAAGTAGGGTGAGTCGACAATCACATCACACCATCGTATCACCTTGGAAAGATGAGAAGGCTGTGGCTATTCATATCCCATCCATACAGCGTGATGAACGTATTGTCCCTGGGCCACCTCCTTTGTTGTGTATTTGTTTTCGGGAATGATGGCTAAGCGCAACAAGGCAACATGGCTGAAGAAAATGGCAAAAATACGTAAACTCAAAAAGAATAATACGTGACCCCCTAAGGATAAACGGTGGGTTCATTACTGTTTGCATATGCCACACCCTTTTGTTTTCTGTTTTTCTTATCACATTTCGGGCCACCATGTGGTGTCACCCAAATGTCACACCAGCGCTGAAATCTGCCATGCATAATTTCCCCGCTCAATACGGCTCACTGCAACTCATTCATATCTCTCTAATCACCGTGTAGGGGGGCTAAGCGGCACTGAGCGCACTAATCTGCTTTCGTTGAGAAATTGGCATCCCGTCCGTTATGTCTTGACTTCACTCCCAGATCTGTGGATTAGTAGTTGGGGGTTGACCACCAGCGAACACCCACAGTTGTATGTTTTTGATTTTTGATTCTTTTGCTAATGCCTTTGCCGATTGTAGAGAACCAGCCGCTGATCTGCTTAGGCGAATGGCACTTGTAAGCTGCTTAATGGGTGGGACAAAAAAGACGATGTGAATGGGTGTGTTCGAGTACAGCGTTCCGGTTATGGAGATGGAGAAGCACTTGAACGAAAGATACTTAGCATTTTGAAGAATTTCCTCGCCAACAAAACCCTCGATGGACGTCATTTGAAAGGATGGTTAACAGGTTGTGGTATATATTTCCGCTCGAAATGGCCTCATCATCTGATTTTGATATCGTTCAGTCTCCAACGCCTGATCCCACCATGTTCCCGGAACGCCTCGCAATGCCTCCTCCACGGCCCTCTCTTCCCCGGCATCATCCGTGTACAAAAATAGCAGACCGGAGCCTATCCTTCGGGTTACTTAGCTAACTTCGTGGCTCGGCTCTCCAATTTTCTCGTTTTCCTTTCCCGACAAATTCACCCTTCAGTGCTGGCCGAACTTCTCCCTCTCCTCGGCAAATTTCTCGCTGACAACGTCACACAAATCGGCCAAGTCATCGAAGCCCCTCTGCAATGCCTCGAAAGCGGTTCCCTCGTAGGTCTGAATGCGAATGTTCATCTTTGGCTCGGATGGATGTGGGATGGAGTAACCGCAGAACTCGACGTTCGGGCTGTTGCTTTGCGTTAGTCCTATGTTCTCAATGGCTTCGCCGCCCTATAGCATTGGTTCTTTCTTCCCAACTCTCTTTCAAGGCCCTCTGGTGCTTCAATTCTTCCATTCTCTCAGGCTCATATGCCGTCCATGTTCAATGCTCATGTACTCACTTCTTCATGATAACCCACCTCAACGCATTTCCGAGAGTATGATCCTCGCCGGTAAACTCGAAACTGGCGGCGGTATCTGAGCTTCCTGGCAAGATCCTGACGCTCTGGGCAGCAGTGAGGGCAGCAAGAACCTGATCATCGTTGTGCTGGGTCTCGAGGGGCGCGACTTCGGTGGCGTCGACCATGGAAACGTCGTTCTCGCCATTGACGGACATTGTGTGTGTTTAAAAAAGTAAACGTCGTAATTAAAGAGGTAATGGTGCGATACCGATTCGAGCTGATCTCAAAGGTTATGGTGGACGACGTCGCGACGAGGTTGACGAGGCTGAGGACTTGGGGAACTTTTTTGTTGGCGTGCCTCGATTGTGAGGGCTCAGAAAGCCTTATCACCAAAACACGTGTAGATAAGAGCTAGCAGCTCAAACGAGATGATTGTTTCTCTACTCTTAAGAGCTCATGACGCAAAACATTGATTTCCAAAGCTTGTAGAATACGAAAATAGGGACTGGTACAATGGTCGTATCAGCGATGCAACTACTATGTGATAAGTTTGAGCGGCAATAATTTACTCCTCACTTGTGCGACAAAGATGGCGGCGCCTAAATGGCAGTCTCTTCCTCTCGTTGATTACTATTCCATCTCGTCTTTGAAACAGTTGAAACAGGGTGTGGTTACCGAAGGTTGTTCGGTCAATGTCAGTGGTTGGTGGTTGTTCAGGGGTTGGCCTGCGTGTTTCAGACGGAGACCTTAGGCCTTAGTAGAGGGGTGTTCCCTACACGGCCAGTGGCTCAGCGGCGATGGCGAGACACTTCCTCCTTAAGGAGTGTGCCACTTCTCTCAACCGCCCGTTGAAGAGGAACAGCTTGCGGTAGAGTATCCCTATTGTCTATCTGAAGTGGCGGACTGCAAGAATATACGAGTGAGTGGCCGAATGAGCAAGATCATATTGTCTACAGCCATCTTCGCGGAGTTAATGAAGCATCAGGTCGGCCAAGGAGCACAGTTCAGTTGGATGATGATGATACGGAGCTTCATTAGTGGCGGGGGCGTGCAGTGCCTAGGGCGATTTCTCGATCGATAGCCTGCTTCATCCTGTCGCTCGTTCAGTACTTTTGCGCGCAAGAGGTCTCTGTATCAGGACATTCCTGCTGACTACTGCACGCACTCCTCTTCGTCGCTCGTTTCCGTCTTATGCATCCGTCTTATGCATCCGTCTTATGCCCCTGCTGCTTGGCCCAGGGCATCTTCTCACCCTCGATGTCCAGTGTGCACGCATCTCACGGCGCATTGACGGCAGGCTGTAGCAGATCCCCTCACCCTCTCAAATCTCTTGACACCCCACAACAGAAGCCGCCCGCCACCCGCATCCCCACCCAAACCCATACGGAGCTGTTTGCTCGGTCAGCTTGACGCGAAACTTCAGTTACAGATTGATCACTATATACTCAACCTGTCCTCTACAGGGCAGAAGGAGTCAAACTCCTTATATACCACAGACTCGACTCGACGTCTTTCAACCGGTTGACACCACGGCGATTTCGCCCAAGTCTGCAGCAATCTTTACTTCTTCCCTCCGTGTACGAACTCTCAATTCTGCTTGGTGGCACAGCTCCAACCGTTCATTTTATATTTCTATCATTACACAACTCATTACACAACAACCAACACTCTCTACGGCCAAATATTCCACTGCGGGCGTTCGTTACGCATAGCACAAAGTATTGTCGCACAAGCTACACGTGGACCGTCGAACAAGCGAAGCGTACCAAGCAAGCAACTCGACCGCCATCCATCATTCGACCTCCCACATCATGAGTACTGCCATCGCGATGGCACCGTCCCTTGCTCTGCACGATAGAAACGCCGACATTGGGCCGCAGCAACAACAACAAAACACACAAAATGGAGATGGTCGTGCGTCGGCCTCGGGACAGCAGAGCTCTCAGGCTCCAGCACCACGAGCTGGTACCCGGAGTCCCACCGAGAATGGCAGCAAGAGCTCTCCGACAAAGTATGTGGCCGCTGTGGGAGGTGAGGCCGACGCAGCTAACATCCTGAGTAGTCTTCGAAATGGCATCCCTCCCAGGATAGTCGTCAAGAAGGAGCCCTCATCGCCCGGCACTCCCACAGCGCGCCACAGACCTCGCAAGCTCGATCTGACTCGTAAAGAGTCGAGCGCATCAACATCCTCGAACAGGGGTCCATTGACTTCCAGAGAAAGTGGAGGACTTGGGATTCAGGATGTAGGATTGGCGTGCCTGTCACCAGGATTTGTCACAAAGGACCCAACGATGAGGGAACAGGTGCAAAGGAGCATTTCTGTGCGAGAGCAGCAGAGGCATATCATCGAGTCGAGGCTACAACAGACGGCGAAGCCAGGAGACGCGCCAGATAGTGCAAAGGAGATGCCGGGTCCTGGGTCATTCGGGGGAATGAAGACGCCATCCTCGCGGAGGAAGGCGCCGCCAGGGTTGAGCATTGTCGCGCCATCGCATGAGCAGTTTGCGAATGAGAGGGTTATTCAGTCGGCACCTCTGAACCAGACTTTCACTGGGCGCCACCAACCACATCCTGTGACCAGGCACATCCAGAACTACCCATCAAATTTGTCACATAGCTCGCACCTCCATCATGTTCCAGCGAACAAGACGGCGAACCGTTTACCACCAATATCCGACGTATTCGCGGGCGAAGGGCTCGGACATAATCGCGAGCCGCCGAGGACCGCTTTCTTCCAGAACTCCAACGACAACTCGGCTCATTCATCGCATTCGAACACTCGTCCAAGCTTCCCGTCTCCGGGGCATAGTGCAGCGCAGGGCCCACAATCCGCACGACCACGCGAGTTCAGATCGGCAGAGGAGGCACAACAGGAACTTTCTGGTGGCCGCCCAGAACTACTGCCAAAACTGGTTCACTACGGTGGCCACCAGCAACCAGTAACTCCTCCAAGCCCACTGCAGAGCAACTGTATGAGGGCTGAAACCGGTAGCCAGATCCGCAGTCAGCACGCGACGTCACGCAGACGTGGTAGAGATGAGTATGAAGAGGGTGTCAGCCCACCACTAGGCCCGGGCCCAAACACGTCGAGAAGGACGGGTCCATTTGGCGAGGGTAGAGATAGCCCAGATTCGCAAAGAAGAAAGAAGGAGGAGTTTTTGAGGTTGTGCGACCGCGCGTGGGATTTGTTTCATTCTTAACTTCTAATATTCCGCTGCGAGACAGCGCGAAGCGTGTGCTTTTGCCATTTTTTTCGCAGACGACTTATGGTGGCTTGTGTTTTCTGCCGGCGAGAAGGCAAACTTTAGGGTGAAAAGGTGGAAAACGCATATCCATTGATTTTGGACATGACGGGGACGTGTTGACTATGATACGGCGGCACTCCTGCGACGTTAGCGGAGCGAGTTTTGGCGTTGTGGATCTACAATTATCTCAAAGGTGCTGCTATACGTGGGCGTCTTTGGTAGTGGGAAGGTTAGTTTTAGCGACTTATGGACCTTTTCCTCCTATGCTGTGTCTCGAGTCGCTCTACTGCCCCTCCCGTAGTAGTCGTATACTCTTGCTTGTCACCGATCTCATATCTAGCTATATTGTACAAATATAGAGCCATTTGCAGAACCAAACGAAACGTCAAAGCGAGCATCTCTGCCATCAAGTGTCTCTTCTCTGTGCTCCCTCTTTCGCAGCTAGGCCCATCGAAGACATCTCGCTATTAATTTCAGATATACTAGACGTCGGAAATGCTTAGGCTCGTTTCATGTCTTCGCCTTTGGTCAGTGATGTTAGAGCATGAGAAGAGATTAAGTCAGGTAAAAGGCAAAATTTGTGATTGTATTAGGCAAAAAGCTACGGAAATTAACGTAACATATTGCTGATGTTCTCGAGCCCACAGAGCTAAATGAAGCCAGTTTTCGCCAAAATAGAGACTCGTGCCTCTCATCCATTGTACCATGGAGAAAATGCCAAAAACGCCGATTGTGTGCTGAGTAGACCTAGACCACCGGGGGTCCAACTCCAGGGGAACCCGGCTAGCTGCCGAAAGCTAAGATATTGTTCTGATCAGAGTCACTTCCGATCATAGTTGTCGCATGCAGTCAAGGGACTCTAGTCTGAAATGTTAGCCAAGATTTCAGCTCAGATACCACGATACTTACAATGATAGTTGCTTCCACCGGCTCCGTTGCCATAGGACATTGACTCCTCGTACTCATACTCCTCCAAGGCTGAATAGTCAGTAAAGGCATGATGCATTAAGATGCTCAAGCAAGACTTACCGGCCAATCTGGTGCCACGGTCGAATTGAGAACGGCGGCGACGTTGTTCATCTCTGTAATGCTGCCCGGCACGAGGGGCGAAGAGGCCTTGAAACGGTCAGCCTCAGTATAATTGCCGACTTCCCATGCAGTAACTTACCGACGTGCTCAGCGTTCTCCACACTGCGACGCATCTTGGAAGCATTGTCTGGAAGTGGGAACTCCTCCTCCTCCCCAGCATTTGGATGATTTCCAGCATAGAATATCTATAATGTCAGATACTATTGGTTGTCTTCGCACAGATGAAATACTAACCTTTGGCCTAAATGATGGATGCTCGAGCATGACAGAGCTGTTTCTGAACTTCTGCACAAGGCAATCCTTGCCTTGAATGGCTAGATTGGGGTCAGTCAACAACAAAAAGGAAATTCTGCATGGCTATTACTCACTCGCATAGGAGACCTCAGCTACCTTGTCGCTGTTGAACCTGTTCCTGTTTAGCATTAGTGTTACCGCAGTCTAGCAAAGACGGGCAATCTTCTTTGTTTTATTAAACTTACCATCTCTGACCAGAACGAGCCTCCACAAACTAAACCTGATGTTAGCAAAGAGGTAAATAGAAGTGGCTCCATGAATACTCACGTTGATGATGTGCCATGGATCTTCAAAGTTGATGAAAGCATATCCGACACTGCAATATGTAAGCTCAAGCATTAGACGACGAACAGCAAGAGTTGTCTTACTTGCAATTGTTTGCAAAATCGATGCGGAGATACATGAAGTCGTACAGGCCAAAGCTTGTCTCGTCAATGATACCCTTCAGCATGGCCTGGTCGATTTTGTTTGGAATGTTGCGCAACATGATCTGTCTTAACGTTAGCACTCATAGGCGAAAAACTATGGACAGAGACCACCAACGGTTGTGCGAACATCAAGGCCTTGACGAATCCTATCAACGTCAACAACGTTGTGCTGTCCGACGGAGTTGTTGAAGGCAGGACGGCTTGCACCACGGATGGCATTTTGACGACGGCCGAAAGCATTTGGATCCTGGAAATCACCTCTCATTCCTCCCCGCACAGGACTGGGGCTGCCCATACTTCCTCCCATATTCTCCCAGCCTGGCCTTCTTGGAGTCCCATCAATAAACCGGGGGCTTCCAGACGCAACTGATGTTCCACCATACTGAGAAGGAGAGCAATAGGTGTTGGTTCCAAATGAAGTAGCTGGAGTGTGAGGCGATGCAAACGGAGCAGGAAATGCGACAGGCATTCCTGCAAAGTTCGGTGTCATCGGGAATCCTCCTGGGATGAATGAGCGACCTGTAGGGCTGAGGACAGCAGATCCATATGGAAATGCGGGTTGAGGGCTGAACATCGGTGGGCCTGCAAGCGCCATGCGACCCATACTTCCCACAACATCATTCAGATCCGGACGTGGACGGACTGGGGTTTGCTGTGGAGCCATGGCAGCACGGATAATCTGCTCCTGTCTATAGTCCACGTCTGGCTTGTGGAGGGCCACGGAGAAGAGGATATTCTTGACAGGTGTTAGCACGAGCAATCAATCGAGTACATGATAATTACCTTCAGGTTCTGTCCGTTCAATCTAGCCACAGCCTGGTGAGCTGAGCCGACGTCACGGAATTCGACAATCATCCGAAGTGTTCCAGTCTCAGTTGAGGAGATGGTCCGATGAGCATAGACTGGACCCTCTACCTCAAGAAGTTCCAATACGATCTTCTCAAACTTGCTCATGTCATGGCCGTTCGTGCCTGGGAGCTTGGCGACAACCATGACCTGGCCTTCATATGAGGACACAAATGGAGACCCTGGGTTAGACTTCTGTAGACCATATTAGTATATGCTTATACTATTAATCATTTCACATACCTCTCCGCAGGTCCCTGGGGAAACGTAGTCGACAGTCCATTCTGGGTGCGACATTCTAGCATAGTTGTAGATATCAGCGGCGTCGACCACATCAGAGAAGCGAACGAAAACCTCGTTGTTAGTGTGGTAAAAACGGCGAGTAGCCTTCTCAGGAATGCCCTTCTCCTAGAAATTTGTTAGCGTTGCTCTAAATGATTGCTACCATGAGTGTCTGCCGCGACTTGACTTGACTACGTGATAGTTTAAAGCGAGGTCTCTTCATAAATCTCATGACTATTGAAAATGGGTGATATGCGATGTGTATATTTTGACGGTTATCCCGCGACTTACCTCAAGACAGCTCTCGACCTGCTCTCTCACAATCGGCGCGTATATCCCCGAGATTCTCAATGCCCTCGTGACACGGGTGTCGGTACTGAACTGCGTTATTCCAGCCTTGCCAGCCAACTGAGCAGCAACTGGCTCCAAGGTTCCATGCTGGCGAACGTTGACAGCGCTAGCATTGAAATCCTGCTGCCCATAACTGGAGTTGTCATGTTGGCCTTGGTTGTTCAGACGAAGCATAATTGGCTGGAAAGTAGGGGCGGTGGCACTCAATTGCTGCTCAGATTTGGCCTTGGCACGTGGAGTAGTGAAGGGGTCTTTATCCTCATGCTGGCTCTGTGGCTTAGTGAGCTCGTCAGAGGAGTCAGATCCAAAGGTCTGGCTCTGGCCTGGGACCTCAGCTCCACGGCCTGGAAAAGCGATGTAAGCGATTATTTTGCAAACCAAATGGTGAGGTTGAAATGATCTGCGTTTGACTTTGGGCAACATACCTTGGAAAGTGCGGTCTGAAGAAGACATCGTGTAATGTCAATCAACAGATATTGTATGTTACCGAAGTTTGCACCAGATGTGGAGTTGAACAGAAGTTGCTGTCAAGAAAGAACCAATTGTCAAAAGAGACAAAAGATACAAGTGATCCAACGACTTAATGCCAAAAGAGGTATTAAGTTGAAGGAAGAAACCTGTGTTGCGTGAACCCAATACAAAGATGACTTTGTGTCGTAAAGGTCGTGAATATGTGAGGATGAATGTATGGATCCGAGAGAGAAGGAAAGTAAAAACATTTTTGGGGGGACAGGGCAGACTTAAAGTGGGAGAAATTTGAGGATTCTCACTAGTGTAATCGCAAAACGTTCACCTGGGAGGCAGGAGCAGTGCAAGCACTTACCTGCGCCGAAAGGTTGATAAGATGAACTAGGACAAGTGGCAAGAAAGCTTGAGGTACTAGTCCCAATGTAAGCTATGGGAGCGCACTAGTGCACAGTTTCAGGTTTTGAAACCGATTCTCGAGTAGCACAGAGGAAGGAACGACTCGCGTACCTACACTAAGAAGCTCTAGCTTGCAATCTAGCTCCTCGGGCCATTTCCACGTACACGGCTCCACGAGGACACTCCGACGCGACCACGCGATGAGACGAGCACAATTGACTAACGACCGTTGCACCGTTACGAGCCGTTACGCTCCATCACAGTGCCGCGAAAGGCCATGTCTACCTCAAAACTACCATCCGATTAACGTCGCCGGCGACGCCCACCATAGTCTGGCGCACTTAAGAGGCCGACGCTGGGGTTGGCGTAAGACAGTCCAGTTAATATTTGCACGCGTTAAACAGTTTGTTGTGGGCGATGTCATTTGGGCGAAGTTTCCCGCCATTTCTGCGCTCGACCTTGATGTTGCGACGTTCGTTCTTTCCCCATTAGGAAGACAAGCACGGCTGGCAGGAGTGGCAGCACCCCTGCTGAAGCTAGGACCACCGCCGCCTTAATGCACGGACCAAGCGTCACCGAGCCTCGAACCCGAAACCCTCAAGGTCTCCTAGACAACTACCGCCAGAGCACCTAAGGACTTGAAGAGTGCAATGACAACTCGATAAGGCGAGACGTATTCGTGGCCGACCTCTCGATCCTCCTCTTTGCGAATCATTTAACTACAACTCCAATATAACAAAAATTATATTCAACTACGACCTATTCTTAATCCGCCAGCAGGGGACACGATGCCCCCTCCAGTAGAGCCGAGAAGCAATGCGTCGTCTCTAATTCAAAAGGTACTTGTATCAACCAAGTCTTGATGATCCCAGCATACTAACTCAGAGCCTCAGATAATGCTGTCGCCCAGCGACAGCGACTACCTCGACCAACTTATACCAGTTATAAAGAGTGCGAGCGCTTCAAGGCGCGCACCTGCCTTACAAAAGAGCCTGCTACACTATGCTGAACAACGCGAGACAGAGATTGAACGGATGTGCAACCAGAACCACCAGGAGTTCCTTACTTCCGTCAATAAGTTGCAGAAAGTCCGTGAGGGCACTGTTAATTTGACGTCGGAGATTCTCAGTCTAAACCAGTCTATTCAGTCGAGTACTGAGAAGCTGGCTGAGCACAAGAAGGCGCTGGTCGATTCCAGAGGCGTCCGTCAAAACATCGATGAAGAAGCCCAAGCCCTCAGGGATTGCTTGGAAGTCCTGCGTGTGGCAAACCATGTCCACGAGCTGCTGGGTAAGAAGAATCATTATGGTGCGCTGCGTGCGTTGGACGAACTACAGAACGTGCATTTGAAGAAAGTCACTCAATATAAGCTGGCGGATATGATCCAGAAGTCTGTGCCTGATACGCAAAAGCTCATTGCAGAGGCAGTGATGAACGACCTGAATACTTGGTTGTTCCGGATTCGAGAAATGTCGCAATATCTTGGGGAGGTGGCTTTCTACCACACCGACATGCGCCGAAACAGACAAAAAGCCCGTATGGAAGAGGATCCGAACCTCAGAAATTACAAGTTGAACTCGGCAATAGAGTTGGTCTTTGATGAAAATGAGGAGTATGATGTCCTTGACAACGATGAGCTACAGGTCGACTTCAAGCCATTGTTTGAGTGTCTTCATATACATGAGGCTTTGGGCCAAAGTGATAGATTTCGGAGCGAGTATGCCGCTACCAGACGGAAGCAAAAGGAGTTGCTCTTGCCTTCATCTATCACTCTCGTTGGCGAAGACAATGCCGATTTGAGCAGTCTACTGGAGGGCATTGCGGGATTTTCCATTATTGAGAAAGCTACCATGCGGAGAGCACAAAACTTGAGGTCTTCAGTCGATGTGCGTCCCCTTCTGCTCGTTATGGGAAATTCTGCTGACAACTGCAGGTGGATGAGTTGTGGGATTCAATGTGTCAGACCGCCATACATCTGATATCCAAGGCGCTAGGTGAGGTTCATGATGCCCAACTAGTCCTCAAGATTAAAGGTGTCCTGGCCCTGTTCATACAGACAATGGATGTGAGTAATTATGGTTACTGAATGTGCCATTCTGTACTAATTCGTGCAGGGATGGGGTTACTCTGTCACGGCATTAGATGCGTTCCTGCTCGACTTATTTGAAAAGTATGCGGAGCTTTTGAAGAAGCACTTCAGCGACGACTTTCAGCAGGTGAGCTCTCAGTTCTTCGATGTACGAGCTACAGCGTTAACTGACATGCACACAGATTGTATCTACCGACGACTACATGCCCATGCCTATTGGAAATACAGACGAGTATGACAAAGTTGTCAACGTCAGCTGGTACAAGCCAGAGAAACCTAGGGAGGAGCTTTCGTACGGAATGCCTAATCAGATGTTATCAGCCAAGATCTAACAGCTTGCAGGTTCCCGTGCGTTCTGCCGTTCTCGCAAATGTATCCCCTCTGCTGCATCGACATTCGAAATTTTCTGAATCAGTTCTACTACTTCTTAGATGATCACTTTCAGCACCCGAATGTCGTCGACAACACCCTCAGAAAGGTAAGTACAATCGTTACTTCCTTTGTAAATTGCACCAATTAATCATATGTTTCCATAGTCATTGGACCAGCTACTTTCAGAGAAAGTCTGCAAGTCTTTGGTAGAACGCCTCAATTCTCAGTATTTGGGCCAGATAGTCCAAATCTTGATCAACCTAGAGCATTTCGAAATCGCGTGTCAAGAGCTGGAACACCTTCTCATCGTCGCTCGGTCGTCAACTTCAGCCGATGGACCGATAGTGCTCAACGCGACGGAAGAATTTCGGAATAACAAGAAAACAGCAGAGAAACGGATATTTGAGCTCGTCAACTCCAAAATCGATGATCTAATTGAGACAGCAGAATATGACTGGTATGTTGAGATTTGGATTTAATATCTCTTGGCAGCGACTTGCTAAAGCACTCCTAGGATGGCACCGACCCTCGAAGGAGAGCCCAGCAATTACATGCAAACTTTGACACGATACTTATCCAATATCATGAACTCCACGCTATTGGGCCTTCCGAGAGAGATCAAAGAACTAATTTATTTTGATGCATTGAGTCATGCGGCGAACATGATACTGGTAAGACATCTCGTGAGCTTGCTGTATAAATTTGCTAAACACACCTGCAGGCCCTGCCACTATCTCCAGACGTCAAAAAGATCAATCCGAATGGGGTAGCCGCCCTCGCCAAAGATGTGGGCTACCTGGCAGAGTTTGTGGACAGCCTTGAAAACGCGCCAATCCTCAAAGAGAATCTGGATGAGCTGTTACAGACAGTTCATTTGATGCAGACTGACAGCCCAGATGAGTTTTACGACATTTCGATGCGAAACAAGAAGTACGGCAGGGTGGATCCATTGAATGGCCCAAAAATCCTCGAAAAGTACGTCAGACACTAGTGTAAAGAGCGAGGTTGTCAAAGCTAACAAACACTAGGCTTACGTACTCCGTCACAAGTCCGGTTATTACTGATCGCCTGGCAAACTTCTCTTCGCGCTTCGGAATGAAGTAGTCAAGTAATGGTTGTAGCAAGAAAAAACGTAGCGGGTGTAATACCAAATGTACAGTTCATCACTTTTGGCGAAAAGTGCTGCTGAAGAAACGGGAGCTACTGAATTATATGAGCGCCAGAAAACCGTCCCAACAACACCTAAACCTCGAAACGCCTGATAGAACAACGCTGACCACTCCTTAGAGTAAGTTGGCTCTGTGCTTCAACCAACTTCATAATCCCTCTCGCCTTCTGCATCTGCATCACCTTCGCCTCCGTCATGGCGAGCATAACTATGACCCGGGTCTTGGCCAACAGAAGGATCCTGAGCACGCTGCTGCGGGACGTGATACATCTGGCCATTTGATGAGTGTGAGACCGTATTGGAAGATGAATGGCATCTTACCTGCTGCTGTTGCATAGGCGGGTAACCGTACATCCCCTCCATCTCGCTGTACATGTGTGGTTGGGCCTGGCCATAAGCTGGGACAGTTCCTGGCTGAACTTGTCCAGGGTACATTCCTGGCTGGCGATAATCTTGCTCAGGGTTAAGGTTATGCCCGAGAGCATAATCTGGTGGCGCCATTCCATGTGGCTGGGCTTGATGGGTGGCCTGCTGCTGAGGTAGCTGACCCTGAGCTGGAAGCTGAGCTGCAGGAGGAACACCTTGAGCTGAGGCATTCTGAGCCGTAGCTCTCTTGGCGTGTGAGGCGGCTTCCTCTCGTGGTACGATGTCTATGAGAAAATCGAACATGTCACTCTTGCCGAGAGCCGATGCAATATCGGATCTTTGCAGTGTGCGACGCTTGTTTTCTTCGGCATGAATCCATGCGCGCATAGTGAGCTCGGTGATGAAGATATCGCACCCTTTGGCGAAGAGTATTGGAGCCTCGGCCGAGATCATTTTCACGTCTGGGTCCGCCTTCATGACTTTTTTGATTCTTGCCAGCGGAAGCTGGTGGAGCTTGTAATCATGATTGTCAGTCTCGAGATGATTGATGATCTGCTGCCAGTATGTGGTGAGGATATCTCTGTAATTGCCCTGGAGACCTTGGTTTACCTGTGTAGCCAATTAGAAACAAACCTATATATGAATAACAACATGGCTTACATTGGCCCAGGCGCCAGTGTAGAACTCTGGCACTGGCGCATAACCTTGAGCTGAAAGCTATGAAACAACGTCAGTTTTATGTCCTGATACTACTGAAATAGACTTCTTAAACCGACGTACAGAAGCGCTTGCACCTATTAGCATTGATGATTAGCATGCATGTTCATCCCACTTGATAGCAGTTGGCATACCATAGTGACCGCCTTGGTTTGGATCATAGACAGGCTGTGGACGTTGCTGTTGCTGCTGCTGCTGGGCAGGTTGTTGCTGCTGTTGCACCTGGCCATGGGCGGCATTTTGAGTATTGGCTGGGTCCATCCTGGCGTCCTTCGCCTCTACAATTGTTGATGTGAACAAATATAGTAGCGACGCAATGTGTGAGAAGCTACAATTTATGTCGCGAGCTAGAGTCGGACGAGTTGTGCTTTCGATCGCGAGTTGACAGGGTGGACGTCCTTTGCTGGAGTTTATGACGTCGATTGGCTGCTAAAACGAGGATCTAGCACTGGCTATATATGAACAGTGTTTGCCGCGACTCGAGACCCGGATGCGCTTTCCAGTGCTGTTTGGTGTTGAAGCCCAATATGCCTGACCCTGGGGCTGATCCGACGAGGCTGGTGACTGGAATCCCGGCTGGGGCCAGCGACGCCGACCGTATTGCAAGCCCCGGATTCTCGAACTGGCAGGGTGACGACACAACCACGGCAGATACAATTACCACGTAGGACCCAATAGCCAACTCAGGATACTACCAACAAGACAGAGTATTTTTAGTGAGATTATATAAGCACTCATTTTTTAGGAGTATATCAATCTACATCGAATTTGGCAGCCTTTTGCGGAAGAAGTATATCACAACAGTTATTATGAAGCTTCTCACAGCAAGGTGCTCGTGTTTTTTGGGTTTCCGCCAGGTATAACTTTGAGGTACAGAGCATAACTGGCGAAACAATGGCTACCTACCTGCAGCCTCTACGCGTGCGACAGCAGTGCGAGCATGATATAATTTACATCAAATTCAGACAAGTGCTGGATTGTCATGCAAATGATTTGAAACGGGAGTGCTTAAGGTGTTGGCCATACAACTTCTGAGTAGGGCCGCACAAGGCTGTAAAATTCACGTGTCTCAGCCTTTCGCGCGCCAAGCATTTCGCTTATTGGACCCCATCCCAACTTTAATTCTCTGTCAAAACGCGGCTTGAGAACTTCCTTTCCAAAAGCTACTTCTAAGGCATTCAAACGCTTCCAGTGAAGTCACAGAAATCGCGATGGATAATGAAGAGCTCTCCGAGGAGCGCATGCTTGAGCTTCTTCGCGACGCCGAGGAGAGACTGAGTACCCAAACAACAACGCCGTCGGCTCTACCAGTCTCTCTGTCCACCCGTGATACTAGGTAGGCTGCCTCGCTTGTCGTTTCATACAAACTCATCTAACACACCAAACAGCATATCCACCGCATCTCAGATAGGCTTACCGTCTCTTTACGTGAAAACTACGGCCAATGGGGCCGCAGTTGACCGCGAACGTCTCATCACCGATAAGGAAAGGAAGTTGGCGAGTCAACCGCGTTGTGTTGAAGATCCTATTGCCGCCAAAGCTGCATCTGCAAATGTAAGCAACATTCTGTTTCTCTCAGCACAGCATTTTATGAGGAAAATTATCCCAAACTTATCTCGACGCGGAACTCGGGGCCCCGTCTTGGGGCCTTCTCTGCATCTATGAGAGCCGCACATTGTGCATATTCATAGTTACTCTGACTTTTTGCTTCTGAACACTCTTTGTTTCGACCAACATGTTTGGGAACTGTTCTGACCATTCAACAGGAAAAGAAGGCTACTGCGGGGTCACAATGGTTCAACCTACCACGGACCGTCCTTACACCAGAGTTGAAGCGCGATCTCCAGTTGCTTCGCATGCGCTCTGTTCTGGATCCTAAGAGGCACTATAAGAAGGACAACAGCCGCAAAGGCGGGGTTCCAGAGTTCTCGCAAGTGGGAACTATCATTGAAGGCCCGACCGAATACTTTACTGCGCGTCTGTCGAACAAGGAGAGGAAGCGCACCTTTGTTGAAGATGTTCTTGCTGGAGAGAAACAGACGGGCCGTTTCAAGGCCAAGTACGGCGAAATCCAAGCTGCGAAGACGAGCGGCAGGAAGGAACATTACAAGGCGTTGAAGGCAAAGAGGGTCAAGAAGTCGAAGGGTTGAACGACGAAACGACTGATAACATCAACCTCGAACTTATCAACCTGCCCCTATCCTACAGCTGGGCACTCGCAGAAGCACGTTGCTACGACACTCTTTGTGCAATGCCAGTAGAAAACGACCTAGCTAAGAGACCAACCAGACGTGGGTCACGATTTCCGTGGTTGGCATGAGCAATGATCAAAAAGGACGCCACGAGCCACGAGAATGGGGCAGCATAAAAATAGTAAGTTCAGCACGTATGACACGTTCGAGATGGTGCTCTCCCACCTATGTGAAGGTGAGAACTCTCCTTTTCCTCCAAGTAGTAGTCAATCGGTAGAGCAAGAACAATACAACTTCTGAAGAGTAATATGCCATTGATGATGTATTAATTTGTCTGGCTCAGGGCACATTCCGTGATTCGTAATATTGCAACGGCTCTTGATTATGTGCTTGTAATCTGTATTCTCTCAATCTCAAATGATTCCATTTTAACCATGGATCTAGTGACATTTTCTGATTCCATTAATGTTGAAAAGATGCCCAGTCCTTCACCAAGGGAGACTCATACCGTGCGTGGCATGCATCATGATTCTCCAAGGATCGCAGCGCTGCACTCAGTTCTTCCGACTTCCGCGACGAACCAAACTTATGTGTGCTTGCATAATACAGCCAGACGTCTCGGAGTAAGCTCACGCTTGTTCAAGGAGCAATTCTAGGTGAGAGGCCGGGATTGCAAGGTTGTGGCCAGAAATATCAGGTACGGATTGGCACGGAGACCGAGCCATACTGCGCCGGCGGATACCGTTCGTGAACCTCGAACATTTTATGCCTGAGGAGGACAGCATCCGACAACTCCAAACAGCTCATTAGTATGGCATCTACCGCCTCGATGCGCTCTTCTTGGAGTGCGGCACTCCGCCTCAGAGTAAGTTGTGCAAATTCGGTTTCCATGGGACCCTGATGCTGACGTATAACCTACCCAGAATGTTCCAACCTCGACCATTTCCCAGGTTTCAAGAAGCCAATTTCATGCTGCTGCTGCTATAAGGAGCACCGAGACCGCGATGTCGAAAGAAGCAACTGGGTACGCAAGTATTTCCAAGCCGCGGAGAGCCTGCGAGCTGAAGAGTGATGTGTTTTGGACTTAGGCCGGTGCGCCGTATTGGAAAGAACGAACTCTAACGTAAACCTAGATCGCCATCCACCGAGTCCAGTGCTGCTTCGGAAGGCTCTGTTCGCTTGCCAAGAAACGTTCAAGCCATATACCTCAAGCCGTTGCGACGCGAGGCTGAATATGGTGTTCCGTCCTGTGATCTTCAGCTTAGATCGTACAGTGTTCGGAACCTCGAGTTTTTTGCCGACTTCGCGTTGAGAGCTGCCTACTATCTGAACTTGCCAGCATTCGGACCAGTCCCACTTCCAAGAATCACAGAGCGTTGGACTGTCCCAAGGAGTAACTTCATTTTCAAGAAGTCCCAGGAGAACTTCGAGCGTAAGACCTTGAGGCGACTGATACAAATCAAGGACGGCAACCCAGAGACAGTTGAGTTATGGTTGGCATTCTTGAAGAAGCACGCCTACTATGGAATTGGTATGAAGGCCAATGTTTGGGAGTACAATGAGCTCGGTAAGATTTTTGACCGTCCATTCGATGTCCTTTTACTGATAATGATGCAGGTGTCGGCAAGATTATGGACGTCAACATGGAGAACGTCAAGGCTGTTATGGAGCCAAAGTGGGTTCATTTTGGTCGCAGCCATGAAGCTCAAACATCGGAGAAAGTCATGGAGCTCATGAACAGTGAGAGATACAAGCTTGCCGCTGCTGGAGACGCACCAATGACATACAAGACGGAGCAACTGTCACAAAAGGTGCACAATAAGTGGTGGGGTGAGGCGACTCCAAGTAAATGAACGAGAGATTGCTTTATTGATAGAGCTATGTTTGCATATAAATGGCGTAGGACATGAGGGTTTGGCGTCAAGGAATGAAAATCCTCAAATGCAGAGAGTAGCAATGTACAGTATGCTTAAGAAATGGCCGTAGAAATTCAGTAGTGAACACTCTTGAGGCTTTTCTCTCCAAGGTAATTGCACATCGAATGATAGACAATTCCAGTCGATTACATTCGTGATGGGCCATGAGAATATCATTTCCGCATTTGAGCTGTATTTGCAAGACTACATAAGCGGTTTCTCTACAAAATAGGTACTGATAAAATCGATCTAAAATGGACCCGAGATAGCAGTGTCCACTGCTCTCAACGTGGGATTCGGCCATCAGTCATCTGACCACGCGTCGGTCTTTCGGGGCGGGGCGACGCGACTATATTCTGGCAACGTGCGCCTCTAACCGCACGCATTGTGTCTCCTAAACCTTCACAATCGCCGCAATGCTAACGCCCACATGCCGACTTGTTCGGCAAAAGCAGTCCAGAAACTCCAGCCTGGCAACATGTCGTAAAGCCGCTTCGGCGTTGAGGACATACTCATCGTCGAAACCAGCTCCAGAAGTGATATTCTCAGGCATTCAGCCCACAGGTGTGCCGCACCTTGGGAACTATCTCGGGGCCTTGCAGCAGTGGGTGAAGCTGCAAAATACGGCTTCTGCAGAGACAAAGCTCATATACTCAGTTGTTGATCTTCATGCTATCACTCTTCCGCAGGATCCGGCGCAGCTTCGACAGCACAAGCGGGAATGTTTCGCTGCATTATTGGCCATAGGGATTGACCCGAAGCGTTCAATTCTATTCTCCCAGTCAGCTGTTCGTAGTAATCCTATCTACCTAGCAGAATGCAAGCTCATAGAGATCCCAGGTACCAGCTCATTCCGAGCTGATGTGGATATTAAGTTGTACTGCATCCATGGGCTACCTATCTCGCATGACTCAGTGGAAGGTAAGTTGTTTACATGGCTTGAAGTCCAGCTAGCTCATGACCAGCATCAGACCAAGATGTCCGTCGATGAGAACGCCTCTCCATTGTCCGGCGGAAACAAGTCGAAGCTTAAGCTCGGACTCTTCTCATACCCGGTGCTCCAAGCCGCTGATATCTTAGTTCACAGGTAACCTGACGGTCTCAAGCCTAGCATTTTCTGTAGCTGAACTCAAATAGGGCAACTCACGTCCCTGTGGGTGAGGACCAAAGTCAGCATCTCGAATTTGCTCGCGAATGCGCCACTAACTTTAACGCCGCATACGGCTCCATTCTGAAGGCGCCGGATACCATTCTCTGTAAGCAAAACCGGCCACCACTATGAAGTATCCTAACAACGGTTAGCCCCTGCCAAGCGCGTCATGTCGCTAGTTGAACCAAGCCAGAAGATGTCGAAGTCTCATGTCAACAAGCGATCTCGCATCCTCATAACTGACACTCCCGAAGAAATAAGAAATAATGTGATGAAAGCGAAGACCGATGATATTAACGCCCCATCATTCGACCCCATTGGTCGCCCGGGAGTCTCCAATTTGTTGTCATTGCTTTCGCATTTTGATGGTCGCTCCAGGAGCCCCGAGGAGTTAGCGCAAGCATATTCAAATCTTGACATGCGTAGCTTCAAGTCTCTGGTTTCAGATACTGTGTCCGAAGCCATTGGCGACATTGGCACCAAATATACGGAGATTCTCAAGAGAGATGATGGTAACTACGTTGACCACGTCGAAGCACAAGGCGCGATCAAAGCGAGACAAAGCGCAGACGAGACTATGGCACTGGTCAAAGAAGCTGTAGGATTCTAGTATAGCAATAATGCAAGGGGAAAGGATCCACATACGCGCCGGTGGGTTCAGATATGGTAGTCAAGAGTGCCAAGGGACAATATATCCAGCGTCTGCCATCACAGACAAAATGTTAGCAAAATATTCGACAAAGTGCGTAGATCCTAGGCTTCCTGTGCGTCCTGGCCATAAGTCGCGCTCTTGGTAATGTGAACCTCATCCTGAGAACCTGAATGGCCTTCGTCCATAGCACACCAATGTCTCAGGAGTGGGTCCAGGTTGAGAATGAATTGGGACAATCAATCAGTTCACAGAATTATGGGGATCAAGTAAATACTGCCTTCCATAATGTGTTCAGTACCAATTGTTGTGCACGGCAGAAACTGTTCTTTTCCAGACTTATGAAGAACAGTTCATTGATTGCTTCCATTAGCCAAATCATTCGGACAACCAGTATAATGGTTCATTTACAACACTTATTTTATGCTGAAATGACTGTCTGCGGAAATCATAGTCACTATACGTACTGGGTAAAAAACCGGAAAGGTACATGTTGTCCATTTTGCATATATATTTCCATATAAAGTGTCGAACAACATCCCGACCACATATGGGTGGTGAAAAGTGGACACATATGGATTTGGCCAAATTGTGCACGAATGACCATCTCAATTACAAATGACGCCCTTCAAGGCCATAAAACTGTTCACTTTACACGCCGTATGCATCGCAACGGAAAATATCGTTCACCACTTTTTAAAATATTAGTATTAATGTTACAATCAATGGCGACAAGTTGGACCTTTGCCTTGTCAAAGAAGGCAAATCGTTAAAAGATTCTTAGACAAAATATCAATTGATAGGCATATTTTGCAGGAATGCAAATGCAGCACAGGGAATATCCATTTTCACATAGATGGTAGTCAATATGTAATCATTATTCATTCGCATACTCTACAAGTTCAATTTGCGAGCAGCCACAGTGATGCTCGAAACAATTTTTGATCTGGTGTCACGTGATGTGCATTACGGAGCGGAAAGATAAGGCTCCGGCTGTAGGCTCATTGGCAGGTGTCGCGTCAGTGTCAATTACTCGCGACCTTGCGCGACATGTACTCAACAACCAAAATGATATTGCTCCGCTCGATAACCCGGCCCAAGGGCCTTACTCTCGCGCCGTTGACATGCCCGCAGGTTCGAACATACACTTCAGTTCAAACTGTGCCTTTGGCATTCGACTTGCATCAACCGCCGCGAGCAGAAGATGGAGATCAAAAGAAGTCTCCCATAATATTCATGCACGGGCTCTTCGGGTCTAAGAAGAACAACAGGAGCATGAGCAAGTATGAGAACCGACTCGCGATATCAGTGCTTCTGCTAAATATCGTACCCATATAGAGTGCTCACACGCGATCTTGGGCGGAGCGTTTATGCCGTCGTATGTCGCTCAAAAGTAATTTTTTGGACTCCGTCTAAGGCGACTAGGACTTGAGAAACCATGGCGATTCCCCACATAACCCTCACCACGACTACCTCGCAATGTCCGACGACATCGCCAGGTTTATTGATGAGCATGAACTACAAGACTCCACTCTCGTCGGCCATTCCATGTAAGCTCGACAACATCCCGACGGCCGATCTACCATACTGAAACGTTCGAGGGGCGCCAAAACCGCAATGGCTGTAGCACTGAGATATCCTCAGAAAGTCAGCAACATAATATCGGTCGACAATGCCCCTGTGGATGCAGCACTTCTCGGCAATTTCGGAAAATATATCCAGGGAATGAGGAAGATTGACCAGTCTGGTGTGACCTCTCTTACCGCTGCCGACAAGATTCTCCAGGAATACGAAGATGTGAGCCAGTGACGAAGTGCTGCAACCTTGCCGGATACTGACAAACACCAGAATATAACAGTCCGCCAATTCCTCCTCGGCAACCTTCATAGGCCAAAGGATGAGAAAACGCAAAAGTTCAAGGTGCCTCTGCAGATTCTAGGCAAATCCCTCGACTTTCTCGGCGATTTCCCGTACAAGAACCCAGATGACATGCGCTTTGGGAAGCCCGCTCTCTTCGTCAGAGGCACACAAAGCAAATACGTGCCTGATGAGGCGCTTCCCATAATTGGACAGTTCTTTCCCCTGTTCAAGTTGGTCGATATTGATGCCGGCCATTGGGTGATATCAGAAAATCCAGAGGAGTTTAGACGAGGTGAATCCCTCCACGTTTCTGCTTTTTTTTTTAGGCAGGCCAACTAACACTCCACAGCCGTTGTCGAGTTCTTGAGTCCAAAGGATTGAAGTCTCATCCAAAAGATATCTGTTAGACGCAGACAGATGTGTATTGGTCGGAGTCCAATCGGCGGGGCAGGCGAGTAGGTAAAGTTGAGCCGGCGAAAGTGTAAGAATTTGAAGCCTTCGGAGGACGGCCAAGTACAGGCTCAATACATTACATAGCTTGAAACCTAGACTCCGGTATAAATGCATGTGAGCTCAGCATGAGCAACCTCCGTAGCTGTTCGCGCTTGTTGGCCCTTTGAGGTCAACACCAGTTCTGCGCTGTGAAATGCGTCCTAACAATCCCGGAGTTGACACAATCTGGTCAACGATCTCTGTGAAAGGCTTCCGCACATTGACTTTTACTTTGGAGCTGACTTCACAAAAGCTGGACCCTTGCTTTTCGGCGAAAGCGGCGCCTTCTGCAGTTGTGACTTTCCGCCAGGCTTCCTTGTCAAGCTTAGTCCCAACCAGGTATGTCACTGCTCCCGGGGCCGAGTTAGTGACCACTTCGTCATACCAACGCTCCATAGCCAGAAAACTCTCCCTGTTTGATATGTCGTAAACCAAAATGATTCCATGTGCGCCTCGATAATAGCTGTTCGAGAGGGTTCGAAACCGCTCCTGCCCTGCAGTGTCCAGCAGATTTAACCGGTAGGACTTTCCACGGACAGAGAGCTTCTTCACCTGGTCGATATTAGCTATGCTGATACAGGTTGCAATGCACGGTATGGTGCCATGCCTTGAAGTCAACGCCAATAGTCGCAGTTGAAGACTCGGAGTCAAACTGGTCGTCGCAATATCTGATCAGTACTATAACATCGTTAGCCTGTTGCAGGTATTATATGTTTGCCTCCAGCATCTCACAAGCGGATTTGCCAGCGCCAGAAGGGCCGATCATTAGAAGCTTGATGGCTTCTAAGTTATCTGAATCCATCACTGCTAGAGAATAGAGCGTTATTGACAAAGGCGAACTTTGATGTAGTAGTTATTATGTATGGTAGTGCGACTGACTGAAAGAGCTGCGTATGTCAAGGAAATGTAGCAAAACTTGTGTCGAGCAAGAAGGACTGTGCTTGCGCAAAACAGGCCTGCGACCGGACCCTCTAAGTGTCAGCCTCGCCAAATGACCGCCATACATGTCATCAAAAAATGCTTTGAGATGTCAACAGCACAACGTGAAGTAGTAGTCAGAAGAAAACAACAGACATAGTGTGCGGGTTTTTTGAATTTCTTTTATTTTGAATGACGCCCGAATGTCTGAGTGATCATGCGGGCCCACGCCATACCCCGAAAGCAAAGACCATGCCCCCATGAATACGACAACTCAAACCCCTGCTAGTGCATCATCAATTTATACGGTCTCCAAAACGGTCTCCTTGAACTCTCTCTCAACCTTCTGTCCCTGCTCATCGGTGTTGGACTCGCCGTGGAGGGTAAGGAGGTTGCCGAGATCGAACTTTGGTGCCTTAAGGAGCTTAACCTTGCGGATATGGACCTATTCAACTGTTAGTTACGGAGGTGCTGCATGACATTTCGCATTCAGACGTACGTTCTGGAGTGGGTAGATGCCCTGGGTAGCCTTCTCAATCTCGCGGCCGATAACCTCTGGGATGAGCTTGGCGGTGAGCTGGGTAAGGGTGCAGGAAGAAGCCTCGCGCTGGATGATCTCGGTCATCTTCTTGCGGATGGCGCGGATCTGGGAGGAAGCAGCGTATGTGGTCTTCTTGATCTGGTTTGGGCGACGCTTGGTGAAAGCGATGGCGAAGAGGCGGATGAGGTAATCGTCGGTGGTCTTGACGGTGATGTTGGCCTCGATCAAGGTTTGCCACTTGCGGACGAGGGAGCGGAGCTTGTCTGAGGTGAAATCGAGACCGTGGAAGTTGGTCAAGCAGTTCTTGCCCTGAACCTCATCGACACGGAGCTTAACCTTGCGGAAAGCGTGGTCCTCATCCTTCTGCAGATCAGCGAGGGAGACCTCGATGATACGACCCTTCAAAGAGTCGTTGGCGTTCTTGAGACCGGTGGTCCTGTTGACAAGAGTCTTGCCGACATCTCTGATCTGGAAGGTGGATGGTGCCTGTTGTGATTATGAGCCGGCATTCGTTGGTTTGCGCAATCCGTGCGAATGGCATACCTTGATCTGGTACCAATCCTTTCTGGTGAAAGGATCTTGGGTTCTCTTCTTGAGACCCTTCTTTCCCTTAGAGAGGCGCTTGTTCCTACCGTGATGTTAGATTCGGCTTCTTTTTTCTTCTCGATGTTGTTGTGCTGATAGTGTGCGCATTCCGCAGTCGCAGTCGATCAATCGGACGTCGATATTTTCGTGCTCAGCTCTCGAGTGCCAGGATTGAACTCACTTTCCGACAGCCATGTTTGCGACTAGGTTACCTGATCGCGCGTATAGCTGAGTTGAACGTTTGTCGTGAGGTTGGCGGTATCGACGAGATGGAATAATCGTCAAATTCCAGTTGTGTGTGCAGCGCTAGTCGCGAAAACTAACCGAGGATTACTAAGCGCCGGACTTTCCCCGCCAGGGTTGCAGCCACGCGCCTTCCTTCTCCACATCAACTGGAACCTCCACAACAACAACCCACGACGCGGGATTCAGTGCGGACAAGAGTTATCATTGCAGCAATATTGCTTCGTTTTACGTATGCATTAAGTATATATTTATCAGAGTAGCGAAGCGCGCAATTACAATTGGATGTCGAACGCCATGCCCAAATGCCCGCTTATGCCCACGAATTTCCTCCCACAGGTCAACTGAGAACTATCGCATCTCCTGCCCACCCACCGAGTGCGCCCATTCTCCCTGCCAATTTGCCCTTCTCTCACCGACCAAGCTTATGCCTTTTCGCTGTCGTTTTGCTCTTCCATAAAGTCCTCGAAGCTTGGAAAGCTGAAATAAAGGCCGTTGGCTGCGCGCAGACAAATTGTTATCGAGCTGGTACGAACGCTATTTTGGGACAGTGCCATTTGGAGAGCTTACCAGCACACAAGTTCTTCTTTTTCTCTTCTCGAGCATTGTTGAGCTCATATCCAGCGCTTCGATGTGGACTCACTGTGCCGCGGCACGAACTGAGGCATTCGTCCGAGTTCGCATGGCTTTGTGTCTGGGAAGACGAGTAAGATGCCACTCGACTCAGTAGTACTGAAGCTCGTATTGATGATTCTAATTGCGCAAGATCGCTTCTGCAGGCATTTGAGGTTGCTAAACATGGAGCCGTTGCACTTGAGCGGATCAACTTCGGTCGGCGACTTGCGCTATTCTTTGATAAGACTTTCCGGAGCTCAGTTTGCTCTCTCCCGAATTACTATCCGAGACTGCCATAGCTGCGCTTATTCTTATATGCGCTTATCGATTTCACCTTCACTGAATTATAATTTGGCGGTCCTTGCAATTGAAGTGTGTTGGGGTTCTGATATGTCTTGACACGCACGACTACATATATCGCTTGGGCGCGATGGTTCATATCTACCATTGCATGACCGTATGGTAAGCTACGAGACCATCAAGATGTGTACCCTTACTGTAGCGCCACATGTCGGAGGGGTCGGTGGCCAGGGACAACCACAAGTCGCAGCGGGATGGCGATGTGGTGCCACCTGTATGGCTTCACTTAACGAGCTGCTACCACGAAAGTGGTCTCACCGGGCTTGGCCTACCTGTTACCACACCAGGTTGCGCGTAAGCTCATGCGCCTGGGGGTCCAGATCCGAACCAGGCGTCGGGGCAAAACAAACGTGCATAGGCTGTCTGTGCCCAACTCACAGACGCAGAAGCAGAACATCAATATTGCCACATCAGGTTGCGCCCACAGAATCAAAATATCTAGATTCAAATTGGTTTTTCATTGATCGATATTCACGGAGAATGAGACATCACTAAGTAAACATTAGAAGCTCCTAAGGTGCACTCTTCACTTGCTAAATCAGAACATGGCATGTGGCCGTATTCGGCAATCCGCCATGATTCGCCCGAGTCGGGTTACCAAACTCTTCAATGATCGATGCTGCATCTGCGTTAGCTTCTTCATTTGGCAAGAATGCGGGGTACGAACTCTTCCCATGACCTGCCCTTGACTGCCTCCAACTCCTCTGTAGTCATTCTGTGGCCGGTGGTGAAGTATCCTACAACGTGTTAGGGAGCGTGTTGTTACTTCTTAGCATATACCTTACCAGCAGTGATCTTGGCATCGATTTCAACACGAGAATCTGCGGGAATCCATGACTCCGGCAACATGACTCTCTCAAGAATTGGAATTCTGCGGCTAGGTTAGCCAGCCTCTCATTAGTTGATGCTCCTGTGTATATCATACCCTTGGTCAACGATAGCGTCATGCTTCATGCTACGAAACGTGTTAGCTCTGAGACTACAAGTCGGTTTAAGGGTTGTCGCGTACTTGCTCATGCTCAGCATGCGGTCAATCTTCTTTATTCCGAGCCAATGCAGGATGTCTGGCATCAACGCCTGGAAGCGCATGTCCTTGACACCAGCAATATTTTCAGTCCTCTTGAAGTATTCAGAGGCACGATCGGCCCCCCGTTTTCTTGCGTTATAGACGAGATACTAGAAAGCACCAAGTCAGCAAATTTCGTGGCTCTCAGGGAGAACGGGACTTCTACCTTAGTAACCTCTCCGAGAGCTCTTCCCTCCTTCCTGAAGTATATAACAACACCGCTTCCTCCCTTCTGGGCTTCCTTGACGGCTTCTTCAATCCCGTAGATCAAATATGGACGACATGTGCAAATGTCAGATCCAAACACGTCCGAACCATTGCATTCATCGTGAACCCGTAATGCCAACCGAACACTCTCGTCTGACATTTTCGCCGGATCTCCAAAGCAGTATACTGTTAGACCACCTTAAGAAAGATTAGTTCTCTGAAAGACTTCATATATCATCTGTACATACCGATTGGTGGCAGAAAAACTTTGATATCGTTTCTCGTAATGAGCTAGAAATTTGTTAGTGGTGCACCTATATTGAGTCAAGATCGAACGCGCCTCCGGATAGCTGCCACCTGTGTGTTCGAAAAGTGATCTTCTCAGGGTGCCCTCGTCTAAATCGTTAGCACGCAGATAAAATGATCTATATAGTAGCTCCTCACCTATGCCAAAGCGCTCGGCCACGCCTGGTAGATACCAAGCCTATTGCTTTTTAGCGAGGCCAGAATTTTTGGTCAACTGGACTTACTGGCTCCACCGCGAATTTCGTCACAGCAAGCTCTCCGGTTTCGTTGAGACAAACTTTGCCATCTGGCACACTTTTCGTCGCCGTTAATAGAGCTCATTTGGTTGCAACTCCTTTGATTTCAGGTACATACAGTCTTCCTTCACGAACGCTGTCCTCCAATTCAGGCAACTGTATTGAAACGTTAGCACCGTAACAACTGGACAAGGCATACACCTTGGTTCTTACCTTCATGTGAGCTCTAGTGATGGCTTTTAATTCTGATTAGTGCCAGACGCTTTTTCATTCGGGAGCTATTCAGCTGCGCAAACTCACCAATGGTGGGTCGGATGTCGACTGTTCAAGTTAGCAAGACGTGTGACAGTGGCGGTCAGGAGCGTACCATTCTCTTGCTCGATAAGATCCTTAAAGAGCCACGGTGCCATGTGTCCAAACGGGTCCATAGAAACAATCTTCTTCTTGTCTGCCCATTGTGGGAATGGTCCAATATTGGCAGCAGGCTCGGTGTTGGTAAAATCAGGTCTTTACGTGACTTTATGTTAGCCCTTTCTCGCAAAGACGAAAATGCAGCAGAGTACTACAGCGCCTACCTATGATCAATTCCAATTTCTTTGCTGGCTATCGCTAAAGCATAGTATATAGAGTACGAGCCACCATGAGCTTTCTGGGTTAGCACCTCCCGATTTGTCCTTCGTTGGCATAACTAACCTCCAATAGCTTGCCACTGTCAGCGGTGAGATGTGGTACATATATTGAAGAATACTCACCATTACGACGGCGAACTGTGGCCTGGGATCTACCAACGACAATTGGGCCACGCTTTTGAGGATCATTATGTCCCCAATCCATCGGCAGAGGGTTAATTCCACTCTGGCCTGGGTATGTACTGGATGATGAATTCAAGTCAGCCATACTGGTACGCTGCAGGGTTTCTTCTCTGGTTTAGGAAACAGAACACGCGGCGAATAGCAGCCCAGAAACCATTGCAGAACAACTTACGTGAGAATGATACGAGATGTAGCACTGCTGACTCGCTGGTTGAGAAGTGCGATGGTAGATGGGATACCAGCTCGGCCAACTTCTGTTGCAGTCACAGAGGGAGACTTTGGAACATCGGCATGATCATGAGACTCAGGGTTATCTATAGTAGCTGCTACGACGACAGGGCTACGCTGCATCTCATCCTTGACAGCTGTGGCATCGGCAACCTCTTTAATACCAGCCAGGATATTGACTCGGCCGTTTATGGAATCCACGTTGGAAGCCAACTGGGACTGGCTAATCTGAAGGGCTCGCACAGCATCGAGCACTTCCTTCAACAGCGCCGACTGATCTGCCGGTGTAGAGGTCATGGCGGACTAATGCGAATATCCACGGAGTGGGGTAAAGATTATCGAGCTTGATGGTGAGCGGCGCTATTCGCGATCGGCAGATAAGGTGAAGTTATCGTGGTTTCGATTTGTTTAAGAGGTGACTTGAGCTTAGTAGGAGTTGTAGAGATGTGAGGATTCAAGAACGGTTCACCAACGGCGAACAAAGACGAACAACGCAGTCGATGTGTGCAGGTATGATGGGCGGTCCTTTGTTGTAGATGATGACGATGGGAGATATGAGTTAGAGGAGTTAAAGATGCTAAACAAGAGGCAATAGAAGGGTCGGGCTTTTATAAGGAAATGAAGAAAGTATGTAAAAATCAAGGGAGACCATAAGCTTGGCCCGGCTGTGCATGCTCCTCATGCGGGCGTACTTGCAGGGAGAGTTCTCCTGGTTGGGTTGTGGTTGCCCTATACGGAGCAGAGCAGACTCGGAGGACCGCGAAGTGATGTTTGACTGAGGTGCAAGTGGCTGTCGCCCGCCGAATCTGAGCGGAAGGACAAAACTTGAGAAGTGCTTACATACGCAAAAATTGCTTACTACTTCCGCAGAGTGCGTGCCTACCTACCATAGTTCAGGCTCCTATGAGCACCGAGTGTATGACGATGTGACGATGTGACGGCGTGACTAACTTATTGAGATAGCTCCTTCTGTTGTTTGGGGGTCGGTCTGGTGGTTGAAATGACGCTGAGATCTCTTGCGAGGAGGTACTCGTAACCTGGCTGGATATGACAGCCGATACAAGTTCCGAGTAGTTTGGCGTACCGTACTCTAGTGTCGATGGAAGCGCGGTGAGGGGCTACTCGGTGAGGGGCTACTCGTAGTTCCCCTCCACTGACGTCTAGCGATACACAGCACGGATCTTTCACTGTAGAACTTCCGCGGCAGCTCACCTGGCGGTGTTGGCCGCTTGCAGTACAAGCATGCTACGCCCCCCCAATCACTGTGCTCCGAGCTGCCATGCACAGCGTCGTGCTCATCTGTACCTGCACGTGAATGCGTTCGAGTCTGCCGCTCCGCTGCCCAAGCCTTCTAATCAGGCAGGCCGTCTCGAAACAGGTGCTGCTGGGTTCTACGCTGCAACCGGCCGTTCAAGTACTTCCAGCGTTAAATCATCTCCTAGCCCTCTTGATTTCATGATCGAGCGAGGCTATATTGCTTCTACCTTACGACCAAGAAGTACCGTACACCACTCCCTTGACGCAAGCATCACTTTCGCTGCTCGCTTCAAGCCTATTAAGTCCAACCACGGAGCTCATATTTTGTAGACCTCGCCATTCTCTGGTAATACTGATGCCGGCCAGCGCGTTTTGCGTGGAAATCTGCAGAGGACAAATGGCGGCGCAAAATGCTCTCTTTAGTGCACAACCTGTTTCTGTGCGTCTTATTGAATGCTGCTACAGTATGAACAAAATAGATGCTGCGAACTTCATACTCCCTCAGCCTGAGCGCGGTGTGCTGGCTGGCATCACACGCCACAAGGGTGTGCGTTTATTAGACTGCCAATGCTTTGTCATCTGCCGGATAGCTATCACAGCCTTGCCATGCTACCTACTATGAGGACTATGAACGACTGGTTGGTCGTCTTGCGCTTTTGCTCATTGCCGTCTTTTGTCATTCAACAGCTTTCAATTGAAACCGCCAGTTTTGCGCGCACCGGCCAAACACTTCGTTTCTCGGTCACTTTTGGCTTCTTTTCTAATAGCGCATTCCAAAAATGGTGAGAGACGTCACTTCATATCGCCCGAGCTTTCGAACTGATACATGTCCCAGGGTAAACGCAAGAAGGCAGCGAAGGCACCAACTAAGAAGAAGGTATGTCAGAGGCCCGTCCCTAGTGCTATATGAACTGTTACTAACTGTACTGCTATAGGCTGAGCCGCTCGCCACCACATTCCCGTGCCTCTTCTGCAACCATGAGAACGCCGTGTCAGCAAAGATCGATAAGAAGACCGGCGTTGGCCACTTGTCCTGCAAAGTCTGCGATCAGAACTTCCACTGCAGCATAAACTGTGCACAATCTTGCTTCCCTTGGGCCAGTAATGTTACTAACAGCCGCTTTAGACCTGTCGGCACCAGTGGATGTGTACTCTGAGTGGGTTGATGCCTGCGACGCTGTCGCCAAAGAGACCCGAGCTGTGGAAGCCAGCCGCCCGAAGCAAGCTGCAAACCCTTCCAGAAGGGCCGAGAGAGACGAGGGCGACCTGAGCGGTGATGATGGGTATCGCGGACATGCGGTGGCGGACGACGACGAAGACGATTATTAAACGATATGATCTCACTCACATGTATGGATACTGGGAAGGGCCGGGTTATTGTTAAAACATACAAGCTACGAGCACGTTGGGGCGGCGTTGGACGTGACATTGTTATTCAAAACTTTCTATAAGATGAGAGCCTATCCAAGTTTGCCGATCGGAATTATGATGGAAAGGGCTCGTTGGGCCCTTGCTGTGGCAGTTGGGGCTACCTACCATGCATCGCGATATGTGCAATATCATCAAGAAAGGGTGATTTGGGTGTCGGGATCGTCAAGCTTTTACAGGGTGTAAAATCTATCGCCAAAGTCTCCAAGTCCTGGAATGATGTAGCTCGAGGATTGTTAGTTCGTTCTAAATCCTAGATGATTGTTTTTAAAGGGAACTTACTTCTTCTCATCCAGACCCTGTTGATATTTGTCAGTACGGACTTGATGCCAGTTAACAGTTTGAACATACCTCGTCAACAAACGCGGTAACGACACGAAGCTTTGGGAAGTGTTTTGCGAAGCCGTCGATTCCTTCTGGGCTTGCGATCACATTGAGGAAGCAAATACGTTCCTCTGGTACACCGCGTGAAATGAGTACCTCAACCGCCATCGTCGCTGATCCACCTGTAGCGAACATTGGGTCCAAAAGGAGAACCCAACGGTCTGCAATATCTTCTGGTAGCTTGTCATAGAAAAGCTTTGGCTGGAAGGTCTCCTCGTCTCTTTGAATCAAGATCTTGCCGATACGCACAGAACGACAGCAGTCGCGAAGTCCTTGCTCCATGGCTTCACCAGCTCTCATGATAGACACTCCACAGATTTTACCCTGGAACATGACGCCTGAGTATGTGCGGCCGACTGGGGTCGTGATTTCGTGCTCAACTACTGGAAGGTGGTTGAGGCCCTCCTCGACCAACAGGCGAATGATGCGGTTAGAGTAAAAGATAAAGTCGGCACGCTGAGTGTTCTTGTCCCTGATCATGCTTTGGAGACATATTAGCACAAGCTCAAAGGTTCTGAAAATATGCCTTACGTCAGAAGAGCAATGAGCTGTGGTGTCTGCTTGAGAACATGTATGTTCGGATCGGACACAACCGTCGACACTGTGGCTTCTGGCTTGCTAGCATCAGAAGGCCGGTATTCTGGTCCAACCGAACTCCTCTGTGTTGCCGTTTTTGACGGGTCCTGAGAGAATGCCATGGTGCCAGTGTTGTTGTGGTGGTAGTGTCGGTGGCTTAAAGTGGTTGGCTCTCAGTTTGGCTGGTGCGGATATTTCAAAATCTCGGCCTGAAATGCTCCAATCGCTATAGAACAAGCTAAACAAAGGTGTCTGAGTGCAGGGCAAGTGATACTTCAATGAGCAAGCAAAAAAAAAATCCAAAGATGTTGCAAATTCGAGTGCTGAAGAACAAAAGCTGGTTTAGCACTCTGGTGTGGTTCGCGCCTCTTATCGCGCTGGCGCCGGGTTGGTGGACGGATGGCTGCGGTGTGCAACTTGGACTCCACATTTGGCGCGTGGCGCGATGCTCGGGTGCGAGCAGCAATTGAGGGGCTAACAGGATGTGTGGATATCAAATTCCTCCTGTCAACTTTCCGGAGTGCTAGGAACCAGGACCGCTAAGCTTTACCTTTTGTCCCTTCTTGAAACGTCACGCCTTTTCTGGAATTCGTTTCACCAATACTCCGCTTAAATTCCAAACAGAACCTAGATAGAGTACCTAGCCATAGAAGAGCAATTGGCACTTTGTGTTGCCGCAATATTTACACAGCCTGAGGTCAAGTTCACTCTTCACCCCCAATACCACCAACACATACGAGTAGCTCGTGGTGTAGTCGCTTGGTCCAAAACTCAAAGGTGCCCCGTTTTCGAAGTTAGGCCCACCTGCCCGCATACTTCAGAACCGCCCTTCAATCCCACTCCCGCCTCGTCCGAAAGGCTGAAGCTTCCACTTCTACGTCTCATATATTTCACCGCGGAAACAGAGCGACTAAAAACAATTTGCACCTCCGATAAGCTGGATACTGGGTCGCTTAGTATAGAACTGTAGGACCGTCGCCCAACAATGCGCTCTTGAAGTCAATTGCTTGTTTGCGACACGAATCAGACAATCGGCGCCACTTCCCTCCTTCTCTCTAACGAGCACGACCTCCAATGCACTTTATTACTTGCGACATAAAGCTGTTCGAAGCAGTACTTAGATCCTCACTTTGCCTGTAATTCACCTTGACACCAAAAATGTTGGCGTCGGGCCACGACGACAAGAGGCGCAAGAAGCCAGGCACCACTTATGGGAAACCAATTCGACGACGAGGACCAGCATACTTAGCACCCGATCTCAATATCACCGAAAGCACTCCAGTTGTCACAATAGAGCTTCCAGTACGTGCTCAACCGCAAAAGAAGGATGAAGAGAAATCAAAAGCACAACAGCGAACTAAGTCGCCTTCTGCAGGCGCAGATGTCTTCGACTTTCCGTGTAGCAGCGACGACGATAAGCCGCCGCCAAAGAGCGTGAAAAGGAGGAAGATATCGGCCAAAGCAGAGAAACTGGTTACAAGACCCCAACCGAGAACAATACCTTCTACGACAGATCGGGGCGATACCGCATTGGTTGGAAGTCAGCTATCTTCCAGCGAGCCAAAGTTGAGGACTTCTCGTAGATCCAAACCGATTACACCTCCTAAAAAGCTGTCTCTAAAGCCAGATGTCGAAGCTGTTGTGTCTGTGCCTCCTCCGATGATTGGAGCGAAGCAGCCGCCATATGAAATAATTGCATCCCTAGGGGCCTCTCAGAAGCCTGTCAGCAAAAGCACAATCAAGTATGCTCGCGCAACAGGAAAAGGAGGAATGGCCAAAAATGCTGCAGCGAAGAAAATAAGTCCGGACCTTCAAGCAATATCTGACATTAAGCCTTCGCCAAAGACGCCCTCAAGTAGTATTCAGGATGCTGGGTCCGACCGGAGCCGCCAAATTAGTCCTCCGGCTCTAACCCCCAGGAGCGTGAAAGCCTGGAAAACATTGCTCGCCGGACAGGGCACTTCTTCTTCTGGGTTCACAGAAGAAAGAGCTGGTGCTACCAAGAGCACTGTTGAGAAACGGTCCAGGAAGAGACTCATTGACTCCCTCGTAGAGCAGAAAATTGCCCCACCAAGCGAGGCAGAATATCAGAGTTCGCATGAAGGGAGTCATCATAACACATCGGCATCTCAAGAGATTGCTGTGGAAAAGGTTGGGGATGGAGGCAAGCCTGGACGACTGGGGCTCCCGCAGAGCATAGGCTCTTCTTTGTCCCAGACTGCTAATGGTCCTCGAGTTACATACAGTCGCCAGCGTTCGATGCTGGCTGAGCTGGATGATTTTAGCCAGGGCATCGAACCTGGATTCGGGATGATGCGTCCCGAACACCCGCCTGTCCTAGGCCTGCGAACCTCCCACCACTCAGACCACGATGAAGAGCAGATAGACATGCAGGCAGCGCCTGCAATGAGTAGTGTACATGAGCTCAGGCAAGCAGGCGCGACCAAGCGCTTCTTGGACGAAATAGAGGACCTTGGCGACCGCATCAGTGGTCCATCGCCAAAGCCTTCCGTAAAGCGGTCGGCCCTCATGGAACTGCTAGCAAAGATGCATGATAAGGTGTTCATGAGGAATCTGAGCGCAAGCGGCATCGAGGAAAAAATATTTGCATCCTTAGCTGACGAGGATGACGAAGTCTCTGCATTTTTGTTGGCAGCCGTTCTCGTACTATTACTCGGTTCCACCACAGCAACTGTGCTAGCAATGCGCCGATTCGACCGAAGCATTGTGGGGTTTCTCGCACGCCTACTAAAGACCAAAGACAGCATCACTTTCGTCGCCAAACAGCGGAGGATGAACATGTCAAAAATGGCGCAAACATCGGTAGCGACAGAGGCGACCAAACTCATCGGACTACCGCTCTGGGGTGCAACAACACCAACTATGATGTCGCCACGTCTTTTAGGCCTTGCTGGCCTGGCGTTAGTTGTGCAGCTGAAGTCAGAAATGAAGTCTTCAAGTAGCCTCCTGCCAGACGAAGTAATCGCGGCAATATTTGATATCCTACAGTTCTATGCGGAACTAGCAGCCGGCGTGTATGGCGCCGATAGTCTTTGTGGACTTTACGTCGCCACTTCCATTCTAAGCTGCTGCTACACCCCTTTCATGGTTGACTCTGTGGCCCAGCCACGGGCCACGAAGAATCTGTCCACTATTCGCATTGTACTGGAAAGGCTTATTGCGGAAGACGATTCCAGATCAATAAATCTGCGCTGTTCTCTTTTGAGCCTCACACTCAACATAACCAACAGCAATGAGAACGCAGCCGCTGTGTTTGGAGTGCAGAGTTTTATGTCTTCTTTGCTATTCGCTATTGTAGTGGAGTTTGCAAGAACATCGGGTGGATTCTCAGATGAGGACGAACGCATGCAGGCCTTAGACTCCCTTGTTCTGATGTTGGGCATAATGATAAATCTACAGGAGAAACTGGAAGATGGCTCGGCTCAGACAGATTATGGCAAGAACCTGCATGAGTGTTTACACACATTCTCTTTGAATGTAGAAAGATCGCTCGAGGTGAGTTGCACAGATGTTCAAGCCGGTGTTCTTCGCTAATACTGTTAGGTCGATTCTGTGGAAGACAGTCATTTCAATGTCGCTTTCGGATACCTTGCGGTACTCCTCGGTTACTTCACACTGTTGCAACACTTGTCAAAAGTCATACGCGACGCACTTCCTGGCGGGACACTACAGTCTTTGATCGCGTCGATTAAAGAGTTCATCTATCATCATGAGAAGGTCGATGCTCTCTCCGAAAATTATGAGCACAGCCAAACTGGCATGACTGAACAGCTATCTCGGATGCTAAGAAAGCTGTGCGACACTGAAACAAAGCTCGCTCTCGACCATTAGACGTGTATATGCCTTAGTATTAAAGAAGATAGAAAGCTTGATGCGTATGAAATGGGTTAGAAAATGGCGTTATTTCGGTGGCGCAATGGGGCCTGATGGTGGCATTTGAGAAAATGATATACCCAGATAGATTTTATTTAGCGACTTACGCCCCAACGAGACGAGTCATGATAAAGTTCAGATACCGTTCAAAGTATGTCGGACGAGTTACACTTGTATAAGTGATTGCCTTTGCATTGTTGCCACTCACCATTCCACCTGTTATGGTGAAGACTGAAGGGTGCTTCTCAGTGGCTTTAGGCGGGCCAAGGTTGTTCCATGCGATGCGGTACCTGCTCAATCCACTTCCATGCCGGTTTGGCATCAGCATACCAAGGCACAATTACGACAGCGTGCAACTGACAGCACGACCCGAATAAACAAACTGAAAAGACCCACATTATACTCCAAGAAATATATATATTAGAAGATGCCGGCTCCGCCAAAGCAGCGCAAGATCGCGATCGTGGGATCTCGTTCGGTTGGTAAGTCCAGATCCCACCCATATAGCCAGACTTGTGCAGCAGACAGGTCCTGACGGACTGCGCGTGCTAGGGAAGTCGTCCTTGACCGTCCAATTCGTCGATGGTCATTTTGTTGAGAGTTATTATCCAACCATCGAGAACACTTTCAGCAAAGTTATCAAGCATAAGGGTCAGGAGTTTGCGACAGAGATCATCGACACCGCTGGACAGGTGAGCTACAGCGCTTCTTTGGACGCTCCCCTCCATCGTCATACTGGACCAACCACTCACTCTACCACGCGCATGTGCTTCACGTTGCAGTATAGTCAACTTAGGTCTGCTAACACGTAAACGTAGGATGAGTACAGCATCTTGAACTCGAAGCATTTCATCGGTATTCATGGGTATATTCTCGTGTACTCGGTAGCTTCATACCAGTCGTTTGAGATGGTTCAGGTAATCCGTGACAAGATCCTCAACCACCTGGTATGTCGTCTACATGAGAAAGGCTGATATTATGGTATTCTAACTGCGGCCAGGGAACCGATTGGGTGCCGGTTGTCATCGTGGGAAACAAGAGTGATTTACGCCCAGAGCAAAGGCAAGTTACTGCAGAGGATGGCAAGCAGCTCGCGGAGACGTATAAGTGCGCATGGACTGAGGCGAGTGCCCGGTACAACGAGAATGTCACCAAAGCGTTCGAGTTGATGATTGGTCAAATCGAGAAAGCCCAAAACCCGAATGAGCCGACAGGTGGAAATAAGTGCTCAGTTATGTAAGACGAGAAGAATGCGATTGAGAATATGGCTTCCTCATGGCCATAGCAACTGGCCTGGTCTGGGTGCAGGTCAGAGTACGCAGTATGGGTTGGAATGCGTCATGGAATCTTCATATGTATTGACAAGCGAGCAGTATTTGTACGTAAAGCGAGATGTACGAGCTATACTCGACTGCAGCGTTGCCCATGGTCCCGAAAGCGAGATCAACCTGAATAGGATACCAACATTTATAACATGAACCAACCGGTTTAAAATAATCATTTTGGATATGAAAATGAAAGAGAAGCTTCTCCATCTCCCTAAAACACAACTAGCTACACCGTGTATGAAAAAAATTAAAATGCCAGCGGTGCTAGCACCTGAGTTTGAATGTAAGAAGTGCCTTGTAAAGTACCGTACTGGTACGGATGGTGCTCAATTGAGGGGTTGTCTCTGAAACCATCTTATCGATCGCATTGTCGGGGGCGCCTGTCCCACTCGAGCCATCTGGACTTTACCCCACCATCACAGCCCACCGAAACCACGTCAAAAAGCTCACCACCAACGAGACTCATCACCTCACCACAACCACCATTCCCTCCTCTCCTCAGTACAGCTGCAGACATGGGTCTCGATATCTTGGACTTTGTCGCCGAGAAGGGCGGCAACCCAGAGAAGATTAAGGAGTCCCAGAGAAGACGCTTTGCTCCTGAGGCCGTCGTCGACGAAGTTATCGCTCTGTACGAGGACCACCGCAAGAGTTAGTGCGACCATCGCAGTGTTCTACGATTTCGGCCTAACATGCGATAGCTCAGTACTCGGCGACACAGATCAACACCAAGATCAACGAGGTTCAGAAGCAGATTGGCGCAAAGAAGAAGGTTTGTTCTCGTTGCAGACAAGTTTCGGGCAATGCTGATTTTCCCCCCTTTAGGCTAAGGAGGATGCTTCCGAGCTGTTAGCACAAAAGATTGCTTTGGAGAAGGAGAAGAAGACCTGGATCGAGGCTGCCGCAGAAAAGGATGTCGCATTGAAGAAGAAGATCGCAACCATCGGAAATTTTGTCCACGACAGCGTCCCAGTTAGCGATAACGAGGCACGTCTCAATGTTCAACATCCCACAAGAGGCATATCTAACATCGCTGCAGGATAACAACAACGAGATCCGCAAGTGGGCCCCAGAGGGTATTACTGTTGAGAAGCTCGATGTTCTCTCTCACCATGAGGTTTTGACGCGCCTGGATGGTTACGACCCAGAGCGTGGTGTTAAGGTTGTTGGTCACCGTGGATACTTTTTGAGAAAATGGGGTGTCTTCCTGAACCAGGCCATGATCAACTACGGACTGGAGTTCTTGGACGCCAGAGGCTACACTCCTTTGCAGACACCACAGTTCATGCTCAAGGACTACATGGCGAAGACTGCCCAGCTTGAGCAGTTCGACGAGGAGTTGTATAAGGTTGTGGATGGTGACGCTCAGAACGACAAGTATTTGATCGCAACCTCGGAGCAGCCAATCTCTGCTTTCCACGCTGACGAGTGGCTCATGAACAAGGAGCTTCCAATCAAGTAAGTGGCTCTACTGAAACCTGTGTGTGGTCTTCACCATGTCTAACACTCAAACAAGGTATGCTGGATTCAGCAGCTGTTACCGCAGAGAGGCCGGCTCTCACGGACGTGACGCCTGGGGAATTTTTCGTGTCCACCAGTTCGAGAAGGTCGAGCAGTTCGTCCTTACCGACCCAGAGAAGTCCTGGGAGACATTTGAGGATATGATATCGATCTCCGAGGAATTCTATAAATCCCTTGGTGTTCCATACCGCGTCGTCGAGATTGTTTCTGGCGCACTTAACAATGCTGCCGCCAAGAAGTACGACCTCGAGGCCTGGTTCCCATACCAGGGCGAGTACAAGGAGCTCGTCTCCTGTTCCAACTGCACCGACTATCAGTCTCGCGCTCTTGAGATCAGGTTTGGCAACAAGCTCCAGACTGAGATCAAGAAGAAGTACGTCCACGCTCTCAACTCGACCTTGTGCGCGACCGAGAGAGCTTTGTGCTGCTTGTTGGAGAACTTCCAGACTGAGGAGGGTTTCAACGTTCCAGAGCCACTTCGCAAGTATCTTCCAGGTGCGCCAGCTTTCATCGAGTTCACTAAGGAGCTGCCAAAGGGAAGCACTTCCCAGAAGGCCAAAAAACCTGAGAAGCCAAAGGTTGCCAAGGTTGTTGCAGGCGCCGTCGCCGAGGTCACCCAGAAGGTCAAGGAGATGAGCACCTAAACCCCCACTACTTCTGCAATTTTGTTTGGGCTGGAGGTGAAGATAGATGATGATGCAGTACACTGTTTGCGGATATAGATAGATTTATTTGCAAATTCTGTTGTCTGTGGATGCCACTTTATGCTTGGTCTTAGTTGTGTGGCAAAATGAGGAGCTAGGTTGGGGACTAATAAAATAAAAGTTCATGCCAAAAGCTTACGGAATAGATGTGACACCATCATCATGATTGACATGCGTGGAAACCATCAGCTACGCTATTGCCGATCCTGATGGGGAAAACGGAGCCCGCACTCGCCCGCGGATCGCAAATGTAAGTTGGCTTACCGGTGCATTTCTTGAAATCAAAGCCGGATGAGTCTGCCAATTCCAACTCGGCACACTAGCAAGCTCTGCTGCCGTCAGCAGGAGCTGTGTTTTCAGGGGCTTGGCTAACCCGTCGGTGGTGCTTCTTACAAATACTACGGGTGCAGACACAGATGGTGACGAACGACTGCGTGGGGACCTTTCCGGGGAAATTCACGGATTAGGAATCGGTTATACAGCTAACACGAATTTAGCGGTGGCTGGGTTGGTGTCTTGAGGCCTACTATTAGATGATAGGTTAAGAATGGGCAAAAGAAAAATCGATATTCGAAAATCTCCAACCAGACAATTCACGACCAGCACATAATTTGGGTTTCCTCATTTGCAAGCAGAAGAGATTATAATTAAAAATATGTGCTAAAATATGGCTAAATCAAATTGATTTCAGAGGCCTTCCAATTTTTTTTATAACCTCTCAACGTGTCTCTGACTATAAAAAAAAGTAGCAACTTAACTACCAAGTGTTTTTGCCTCCGCTAGGGAAATTTGTAACATAAGAGACCTTGTTTAATGGTTCTAACTCTTGAACTGGAGTACCGCAAAGATTCACAGGAACTAAGACTCTACACGAAGCGAGTAAAAGGTTCCGGCGACCCAGCTCGATGAATTTGGTGAGAACCGTCAGCACATTATCGTGCGGGAGATCTGCTGCTGCACGGCACCAAATAGAGCATAGAGCTCTTCCAATAGAAAACATACTCAAACCACGGATACAGGGTTACCATTAGAGTACAAAGAGAAATGGCAACTATGATGCTGAAATTGTCTGACATGGTCCTGCAACACGCACGCAAATCGGACTGCCAGGCAAAGACGTAGGACCGACGATGGAGGCATGTTTTCTTATTTCTTAGGCATCAATCTACAGCTCCTGAGGCCAGAAACAGTCTATAGTGCAATCTCTTCCGACACCTGCCGATAGCAGCTGCCATTGAAGTACTCTTACATTTAGTTATCTACATGGCTACAGGCATCCATTTACTTTACACTTTTCCACATCTTCTACATTTATATCTGCCGCTGCCTGATCTTATACGTCCTATGATACTTCGTACAAGTACATCTTAGAAACGAAGCTGCTCCTGAACCTTCTTGTAGGTTTTTTTCTCCTTTGGCGTCTTGCTCGTCTTTTTCATGATATTGCCAAGCTGTCTCGACATCCATGGGAATATGATCTTCTCGCCAAGGGAAGCGACGATTAAGAATGTTACTCCCAATCCCAAGATGAAAAGCTCGAAGTCCAGAGACATCTTGGTGAGCTGCATAAATTTTTCCAGCCACTTGGCAGGGTCAAAAAGCATATACAAGGCGAAGAGCAATGCTACTACAATAGTGATGACAAATGGCACTAAGCAGGTTAGATATTGCTTCAGGTTCTCAAGTAGGGCAACTTACGATTTTGACCCATCGACTGTCTGTATGGCGGGCCGACACTCAAAACGATGCCCGCAAAGATGTACTCGAAGCAGGACACGAGGAAGAGCGTCGTGTTTTGAGAGTTCTCGACATTCGATTTCTCCTTCTGGAGATGAGGCGGAATGTACCAAGGCTGACGCTGCACTGCCTTAAAGCCAATGGCTTGAATGGCACAGCAAATAACGACTTGTCCGAGCAATGGTACTAAGACCTTTCTGGAGACAAGATTGGCAGTTGGTCGCTTCTCACAAAGGCTCTTGTATGGACCTGTCCAACCCACTTTGCAGTTGTTAGCGTTGTGTCACAATAAAACCTCGGCGTAACTTACTAAAAATCGCGATAGGGAGAATCAGAGCCAAGTCAATGAATAAGAACTGGAAGTCCCCAAGATTGGATGCCGATGCGTAAAGAAAGCTCACGGAGGTGAACTGAATGGCGGAGTACAAACTCATGTATTTGAAACAGCTGAAACTGGTTACCAGCGCAGCTCGACCTTCCCGAATGACTTCCGGAACGCAGGTGATGTCAAAGACTCGACTGGTGAATGGCGCAGCAACAGAAGCCTCAGCTTCCGAAAGAGAAATGCCAGCATCAGCAGCCTTAAGAGCACCACAGTCGTTTGCTCCATCTCCACAGACTATGCCAATGTATTAATATATGCCAATCTCTGGATAGACAAGATGACTTACAGCCGACACAATATCCTATGCTCTGTAATTTCTCAACCAATTCATGCTTCTCATCTGGAGACATTCTGGCAAAGACCTGCCCCCCAACGAGCATCTTTTGGATCATATCAATAGATCCATAGTCGATGATCCAGCGGAAAATTTCACCGCTAACCGCCAACGTGTAATTTTTCAGGTTTGAAATGTCGTATGGCAGAGACGCGTCAGCTTCGGCTGGTGGTGGTAGAGGCTAATGAGAGTCAGTATTCTGGCTCAGAGGCATGCAGCTGTGGTCAGCTTACAATAAGTGTCTTCTCGTCCAGTGTGTAGATAGGATTGTCGATGCTCTCCCATACAATACGAGCTTCCGGATCTTTCGAGTGTCCGTCTGCAAAATGGGGCACGAAGCAGTGGGCTGTCTTATCAATCAAAGTGCACTCTCTAGCAACACTGATGGCCGTCAAGATGTTATCTCCTGTGCACATCAATTTGCGAATGCTGGCCTCCTCGAGAATCTCCAGTACACCTGCTGTAGTTGGCTTCAGCTTGTTCTCGAAGATGATGAAGCCTACAAAATCGAGGTTTGCCTCCGCTTCTGTTCTCCTCATCTTCTGAATTTTAACCCAGCCGATCTTTTGAACATGTTTCCTAGCAACAGCAATAACTCGGAAGCCACGATGAGTATAATAAGCCAGCAACTCATCATAATCGTTAGGAACTTTGAAGTGTTAGTTTTCTATGGCAGGGTAACTAAGCTCGGACAAGAGATCTTACAGCTTTCTGCACGACAAATCTCTGGCATACACTCAGGGGCTCCTTTGACGTAGACGTCAACTCCACGAGAACCAAAGTTCCTCACCACAACACTTGATCTTCGAAGCTGCGAAACAAATTCGAAGGATTTCAGGACACCGAGTTCAATTGGATGAGACTTGATGGAAAGTTAGCATACTTGATCTGGTCCATGGCGTCCATGAGAGGCTTACATTTTGAGGGTTCTCCGATGCATCGACCTCATACTCAAAGCCTGCTGGTGGTCTCGCTGTCGAAGGTTGAATACCCTTGCTTTGATCTTCTTCGGCATCTCCAGCATTCTGCTCGCCTTCCTCAAAGCTCCAGCCAGTAAAATCAAACATTTTAACATCGAGCGGATCTCCGACAAGCTCGCCATCAACTTCGCGAAGCGAGTGACAAGTCGCCATAGTGTATAACGCAGCTTTATGTGTGTCATAATCGACTGTTGGATCCCGCTCGTAGGGAGCACCTGGAAGGAGTGTGTCTGCTTCGGTCAAAATCTCACTAAAGCGATTGCCTCGTAGCTCAACCACGCGGACTCCAAGGACATCGAGGCCGTCCTCAGTCAGCGTGCCCGTCTTATCGAAAGCAACAACATCTAGCTTTCCGCCAACATTGACTCGTTGCGGACTGATGCAAAAGATCTGCTTCTTTCTCAGACGTGACAAGGCGAAGTTTGTGCCAATGGTCAAGGTTGCCGGAAGAGCTGGGGGCACAACAATGGTGATCAAATCGAGAGCACGAACAATAATGAGGTGCCATGCAAGCTCGAGTCTGACGAAGTTGATGAAGGAGGCAATGAAGCCAAGCATGGCAACACCGCCCATGACAGATATGTAGCGGAACGAGTCGCGATAAAACTTAAAGCCAGAAGGTTTTGGAAATAGCATGGACCGTACCAATGCTCCTTTCGTCGTGTTGAAACCGGTCCTGACGGCCATGGCAAGACCAACAGCCTCGTCATCCTTGTCGTCCTGAGGCCTGCGAGCTCTAATGATTTTCGTACCACAGAAGAGGAAGTGCTTGCCGACCTCAGGCGCAATGGTGGTTGCTGATAGGTTCAGGTACCACAAGGTGTCGTCCGTTGCTGGCGTTTTCGAAACAGGAACCGATTCACCTATGATTGTCAGCATCCCACTCAATCTGAAAGTTATCGTTTCAGACGGAATTTCCGTCTCTGCAGCCAGCAAAGCTCGTGCCGGGAGAGTTAAGCTCGGGCGCCCAGAATCAGGAGCTCCTCTGCCCTACAAGGTATGCGGATGCGTACATGTTACAGGTTATATGCATCGCGCAGCACTTGCTGGGCTGCACACCATAACATCTCACTCTTGTGAAGAGCCGAATGCAAAAAAATTCGTCGGCCTCTAAATCACATTGATCTCTCAAAGGCAGATATCGTAGCTGCCGTTCAGCCATTTTACTTGCGAAGAATGGCAAACATTGATATTTGAGATATAAGAAAATAGCTCACCTGTCAACATGCTTTCATTGACAATGCAGTCACCTGCAAGAAGCAGACTGTCGCATGGGAACTGTGTTAATGCGGGATCGGTAACTTCATAAATATCTCCAGGGACAAGCTCGCGAGATTGTACATATCGCCCTTTACAAGCATTAACAACAGTATCTTGTGCAGACAGGGGTAATAACTTACAGAATCCATTGCGAAGTACACGGATGTCACACTCAAATCTGGAGATTTCGCGTAGGCGTTTCATTGTCTAATCGGTTAGCAGAATTCGGTTACGGCGAGGGAGATAGTGCATACCGAGCGAGTTTCAATGACTGTCGTTGTAATGCTCACAAGAGAGATGAGGAAAATGGCTGCAGCATAGTAGTAGTACTCATCCACAGACCAGAGAATCAAACTAGCAATTTGAAAGACATAGAAAGGATGGAATGCCTAAGACATGTTAGCATAATCCAAGAATCCAACTCTTCTGACTCACCTCATCCATAAGAAGTTGTGGTATAGTTTTTTCCTTGATGTCGATAAGATTACTGCCGAAAACTGTCTCTCTAGTTTCCTTCTCCTCGGCATCGATTCCTGCTCGAATTGTCTTGATATCCGTCCAAGAGGGATCCTTCCAACTGTCGATTGAGACGAAGCGACCTTTGTACGGATGAAAACAGAACCGCATATAGCGGTAATCCAACAGTCTCAGCTCTTCCAGCATAGGATCATCGTAATATTCGTAGGACGAGAGGCGCTTCTTCTCTGCGCCAAATACCGAAGATAGGGCTCTCTCATACTTGACGACATCGATGTGTTGAATCACAAATTCTCCCCATTGGTTCTGAAGGATGGTTAGCAAGTTAACCGGTTAGCAGGGGTCAGCACATACCTCAATTACAACCCAGGTACACTCTCGAAGCGGAGTTTGTCTACCAACAAGCGACACCTTCCAACGCGGCAGCCAGCGAAGGAGGAGCCAGGCCAAACCAAACGTAGCTATGCATAATACTGCATATAAAGTGAATCCTATCGGGCTTGTGACAAAACCAGCGACAGCAATTGTGAGATCTTCATTGATAATGTATATCTTTTGGCTCATCTTCCCCTTGCCAGCAACAAAGCTCTCTGATCTACCACTGTCACTTCGAAGAAGGCAGTCATGGACGGATGATCTCGAGTAGGTGGACGACATACGGCTAAGCGAGAGCTGTCCTGGCTCCAAATCTACCGACTCTCGATCATAGGTATCCAAATCTTCGTCTTCAATAGCGTTGTCCATGTTGTCTTGAACAGCATCCGCAGCTGCCTGCTCATCGTCGGCAGGTTGCAAATATGTGAAGCTCGCCGAGGAGTCTGCTCTTCCTCGCCTGTGAGCAAAACCAGTTACACTTGTTGGAATACTTTCGGACATGGGACCAGAGAAGATCTGAAAATCGCATCAGCACAGTTCTAAGAGCATTTAAGAGGACGACTACGGACCTCATCATGGGCCATTTCTATATCGTCCATGAAAGAGGCGGTGCTAATATTTGAATTGCGGCGGCGCGTCGAATAGGAATGAATGCTGCCATTGCGAGTAGCACGAGAAGTCGAGCGACGTGAGCTCGACCGCTGTGAATGAGCAGTTGGCGCCGATTTGTTATCATTTTTGTCCTCCATTGCGAGATAGTCGCAAGTAGCGAAAGAGCGAGCCTAGGAGGACAGCCGGCTTTAGTTGGAATTGCTACATATAGATCTACGGATATGGCATAGTTATGTGGGCGCAAATGGTGTAGGATGATGGTTCGGAGAATGTGCAGCTAGGGCAGCAACTGGTTGGTTGTTATAATAAGAGTATTTGTCTCAGCAAAGTGAAGTTTGTGGTACTCTGCGGTTGTGGTAGTGGTTCCAAGGAATAAAGCGCAGCCTTGCAGTTTCGGTGTCGCGAGTCGCGAAAGTCCCATGCCGCAATTCCTCCACCTGTGACGCGCGCAGCCCACATTGACCGACGTTCTACCAGAGCACTAAGGTACTGCTATGCCGAAAGTGTCCTTAGGATTGCCCGACTGTCCGACTCCGTATGGCGATCTCGATTCCCAAGGGGTGGCGATAAGAAATTCTACCAACAGAGCTTTATCACTTATCACGTGACGGGTAACCCCACGCCTAGATTCGTGGGCCAATTTTTACGAGCCACCAGTTGAAATTCGGCTCGCTCAAGCGGCTGGAAGACAACTTCACCGTTACCTCCAAACCCATCAACCAACAGTCACCACACATCCATCGAGAAGTTTGTTGATCGATTCCAAACAACAAACCACCTTTTCGCATAACACTCTACCACATAATATCACCACTGTTGAATTCTCAACATGTCTGAACCAATTCGCAACAAGAGAATGGACCCTGTTCCGACCGCGCCGTATGTCCCCCACATCAGGCATGCACGACAGGACGTGTTCGACGACAACAGCAAAGTTCTTTGACTAACCCTACAAACAGAACCCCACAGAACACCCCAGCAAACAACGCCCCTATCTCTTCTCACGCGCAGGAGCCAGGTGTTCCAAGCATCCAGGAGGGTGAGTAAACTCGTTCGTGAAGCCCTACACGCTCCCTTACTGACACAGCGCCACAGAGGAAATGGACAGAAAATCCGCCGCGTCTCTCTTCTCACAAAACCCACAGCTCATCAACATGATCCAGGGAAAGCTTAGCGGTCTCGTCGGCCAAAGCTCCGGCTACATCGAGTCCCTGCCAACTCCTGTCAAGCGCCGTGTCGCCGGACTCAAGGGTGTCCAGAAGGAGCACTCGAAGTTGGAGGCCGAGTTCCAGGAGGAGGTTCTGCAGCTGGAGAAGAAGTATTTCGAGAAGTTCACTCCACTTTACCAGAAGCGTGCCGCCATCGTTAACGGTGTCGCTGAGCCAACTGAGGCCGAGATCCAGGCCGGCGAGGAGGACGAGAGCGAGGATGAGGACGAGAAGGATGAGGCCGCCGCAAAGACAGAGGAGTCTGCCGATGCTGTCAAAGGTATCCCAGAGTTCTGGCTTTCCGCCATGAAGAACCAGATCTCCCTCGCCGAGATGATCACGGATAGAGACGAGGTTGCTCTCAAGCACCTGGTTGATGTCCGCATGGAGTACTTGGACAAGCCAGGTTTCCGCCTGATTTTCGAGTTCGTCGACAACGAGTTCTTCACCAACAAGATCATCACCAAGACCTACTTCTACCAGAACGAGAGTGGCTACGGAGGAGATTTCATCTACGATCACGCTGAGGGCGACAAGATCGACTGGAAGGAGGGCAAGGACTTGACCGTCAGAATTGAGAGCAAGAAACAGCGTAACAAGAGTAAGCAGGTGTTGCGCCTCGTGATTCTGCGGAACTGATCGCTAATGACCTTGGTAGACACCAAGCAGACCCGCATTGTCAAGAAGACCGTCCCAACCGAGTCTTTCTTCAACTTCTTCTCCCCACCAGCTGTGCCAACCGAGGAGGACGATGATGATGCAGCATCCGATATCGAGGAGCGCCTTGAACTTGACTATCAACTTGGCGAGGATATCAAGGAGAAGCTCATTCCACGCGCCGTTGACTGGTTCACCGGAGAGGCTCTTCAGTTCGAAGAGATGGAGGAGGATCTTGATGAGGGCGAGTTTGACGATGAGGATGATGAGGACGAGGATGACATGAGCGACGACCGCGATGACGACGATGACTCTGACGATGATGTGCGTTGGACGTGGAATATATTGAGGAGTACTCCGGCTAACATTATCCAGGATGACAACTCGAAGCCAAAGCAGGAGGCCGCTGAGTGCAAGCAGAGTTAAATTGCTCGAATGCCACTACGAAGACATTTGAGGCATCAGCCATCTTTCGTTATCGGAGAATATGGCTAAGCCTGACAAACTACGAGTCGACATTTTAACGATCACCTCATTCAGCATAATGAAACGCCCTTTCTTCAGTATTTGGTCATTACGGATCGCAATTCTACATAGGTGTTTGCCTGGAGAAAATAAGTGGTGCTATTGTTAAGGTTAGACATTAATTGCTGCCATGCTTGGGCGCCTTCATTTCACATAGCTTGTGAACCATTTCAGCGGGTTAGTTGCAACAGCTTTGCTGGCTGTAGACGTGTATACCACCGTCACAATATATCAGGACCTCTACGAAGAGTGTGTATATGAGTACAGAGCCGTGTAGGCTTGGGTAGCACTAGGTTCGTCCTAGGAATCTAGGCAGACCAATGAAGACGCATATTCTGTCCTTGCAGCGAAGGTGATGATTTTATAGAGCTTGGAGTGGTGCTGCTTTCGTGCTTGCCTTGATGATCTTGACAGCACTTGAATGATGTGATCTTGGCCGCATGAATTTGACAGGTTCGAGTAGCCTGCTGCATTCTAGTATGAGTAGCCGCGAATATACCGCCAGCATTTTATCCATACCCGCAACCTCCTGTACTCTTAAGTGTCACAGGCTAATATGAAGCTTTGTGGCGCCATGCAGCCGTACTCACACTCCGACAAGACATTTGTGTGGCTGATGCCAGCAATGAGGGGCATTGATAGCTTGGCCCCAGGGCTGCCAGCGAGCTCGGAGCCCCTGGGCCCTGTGAAACCCCACCAAAATCCACCTGTTCAATGGCTCCCGCGCCTGGCAGGACGGGATTCGTGATGACGCGAGCACTTCCTGAGAAATTTATTTGGGTCTCGTACGCAAGGAGTCATAATTGCCTTGCCTTCATAAATAGTAACCCTCCCCGTCCTCCCTGGCTACATCTTTAAACACAATCATGTCGTCTCCAGCACAGAACATTGTCGTTCCTACGCCAAAGATCGAGAGATCCTTCTCCAGCACCTTCGCAACATCTCCAAGTGCCGCCTTTATTTCCCCACCAGCGGTCGGCGGGCCACCACTTACCAGAAAAAACACCGGCGCAAAGCAGCTGAAGCCTTTTGATACTCAGGATGTCAAGATCCTGTTGCTTGAGAATGTCAACGAGACCGGTATCGAGATTTTAGAGGGCCAGGGGTACCAGGTCGAGTCCTTGAAGACTTCCCTGCCAGAAGACCAGTTGATTGAGAAGATTCGGTGAGCCATGGCCTATGTCGAAATGTAGGAAAACATGAGAGTTTCAGCTGACCTGTTGGTGAAACAGCAACGTCCATGTCATTGGCATTCGCTCAAAGACTAAGCTCGGCGAGAAGGTCCTGAAGGAAGCTAAGAACCTCATTGTTATTGGCTGTTTCTGCATCGGAACCAACCAGGTCGACCTCGAGTATGCTGCAAAGCATGGCATTGCTGTCTTTAACTCACCATTCGCAAACTCCCGCAGTGTTGCGGAACTCGTTATCGGTGAGATTATTGCTCTGGCTCGCCAGCTTGGAGATCGCTCGAATGAGCTCCACAATGGTATCTGGAACAAGGTCAGCAACAAGTGCTGGGAGATTCGTGGAAAGACTCTCGGTATAATCGGTTATGGCCATATTGGTTCTCAGTTGTCTGTTCTTGCTGAGTCCATGGGCATGACCGTCATCTACTACGACGTTCTCAGCTTGATGGGATTGGGCACAGCTAAGCAGGTTCCTACTCTTGAGGCCCTTCTGAATGCGGCAGATTTCGTTTCCTGCCACGTTCCAGAGCTCCCAGAGACCGAGAACCTCATTGAAGAGGAGCAGTTTGGGCAAATGAAGACTGGAAGCTACCTCATCAACGCCTCCCGCGGAAGAGTCATCAACATCCCAGCACTCATCAACAACATGAAGAGTGGGAAGATTGCAGGAGCTGCACTTGATGTGTATCCAAACGAGCCAGCTGCCAACGGTGAGTGCTTCAACGACCAGCTGAACAGCTGGACTGCAGATCTCCGTGGTCTCCAGAACCTCCTTTTGACTCCACATATCGGAGGCAGCACTGAGGAGGCACAGAGGGCCATCGGTGTTGAGGTTGCCGATGCTCTTGTCAGATACGTTAACCAGGGTGTTACCCTCGGCTCTGTCAACTTGCCAGAGGTTAACCTTCGCTCTTTGACTTTGGATGAGCCAAACCATGCCAGAGTTACCTACATCCATCACAACGTTCCTGGTGTGCTTAAGAGAGTCAACCAGATTTTGGGCGACCACAACGTTGACAAGCAGATCACCGACAACAAGGGTGATGTTGCCTACTTGATGGCTGATATCAGCGATGTTCGCTTGAGCGACATCAAAGAGATTTCTGACAGCTTGGAGGTTCTCGATTGTGAGTTTTCAAAGCCCTCCTATTATGCTTTGCATACTGACCGAAACAGCTCGTATCATGACCCGCATCCTGTACTAGAGGATTTGCATTTATATTTACGTTTAGACTGGCTGGCGTAGGGTAGGGCAGGAACCAGGGTATTCAACACCTGCGACATTGGGATTACAAAAATGAGGGAGCTTTCGGATTTGGCAATTATTTTCATGCTCAGTTAGCGAGCGAGTAGTATACGGAGGGTTCCGATTCAGGTCATAGTAACCTGGAATTCAACGCTGGGGATGGCCGCAGCAAGAAAATATAGAGCTAGAATTAAAGCGACCCATATTCGATAGCGAATCTCATCGCGAAAGGCACAGAGTTGCAGCTTTTCTAAAGGAGCGTGAAGCTTGGACACCGTGTTATCAAAGCCCTTGTTTCATATCAGACAGGCCAACAAATATATGGAGCTAGCCTGACTGTTTTTGGTAATTGATGTATTTTTGCTCTGTCGTAGCTCGAATTTGTGTTTAGCACAGCTCCAGCGCTCCATCCTATGATATGAGGTCTGGAGGGCACCAAAATAGGGGTGATGTGGGCCTGTCGCGCGATGTGAGCGGTGAGCTGTGGTTCGCTGGAATGTGGAACCCCTACGCCAGGGCCCTGTCATCTAACACGGTACGGCAATACACACGACGCCAGCTCATGGAACCTGTTCAACTGCTTTATCCAAATACACTTTTGGCGACGAACTGAACTTGTCTACCTTTTTCGCAACTTTAGCGACCTCAACTCCCGTCTGAAGCTACAGTGCCACTATTCTCTCACACCGCCGCCGCGAATGTCTGCCCCGCAATAGACAAGGGGAACAGCTCTTTCTCCACGACCGGTGGTTTATGCCAAAGACCGCACTTCTACGACCTCTGATTCATAGGCGACCAAACTTTGTCCAAAACCATAAAGATGGCGCACAACTACGATATAGGAACGAGGGCATGGCAGCCTGATCCTACAGAAGGCTGGACTGCCTCGGAGCTCATATCAAAAACGCAAGATGGGGACAAGTGTAAGCTTGTGTTTGAGCTTGAGAATGGCGAGGTGAGTTAGGGATGGTTCCATCAAGGAAGGGTATACAGACAGGCCAGCGACTGACACAAAATCATAGACACGGACAGTAGAGATTGCTACGGCAGATCTGGAGGATGATTCCAATGCCAACCTGCCACCTCTCATGAACCCAACCATCCTCGAAGCCAGCGACGATTTAACGAACCTTTCACATTTGAATGAACCTGCTGGTATGCGCCTTGCAGCTAGGCCTGGGCACTTGTCTTTGCTGACAGGATTATAGTACTCCAAGCGATCCGTCTTAGATATTCCCAAAAAGAAATATATACCTACAGTGGTATAGTCCTTATCGCAACCAATCCTTTCGCTCGTGTCGATTCGCTCTATGTGCCCGGTATGGTGCAAGTATACGCCGGAAAACAGCGCGCGACTCAAGCGCCTCATTTGTTTGCAATCGCCGAAGAAGCCTTTGCGTAAGTGGCGCCCATATTTCCAAATATATTCTTGTCTAATGCTTGCCAGGGACATGCTCAGGAGCGGAAACAACCAGACCATCGTTGTGTCTGGCGAATCTGGAGCCGGAAAGACGGTCAGTGCAAAGTACATCATGAGATACTTTGCGACAAGAGAATCTCCAGATCAACCTGGCTCTCGTATCAAACGTGGGCACGAAAGCATGAGTGAAACGGAAGAGCAGATTTTGGCTACCAATCCAATCATGGAGGCATTCGGGAATGCCAAAACTACGAGAAACGACAACTCTTCCAGATTCGGAAAATATATCGAGATCATGTTTGACAAGAAGACAAGCATCATCGGCGCTAAGATAAGGACATACTTGTTGGAACGGTCAAGGCTCGTCTTCCAGCCATTGAAGGAACGCAACTATCACATCTTCTACCAGCTCGTCGCAGGCGCTTCGGAGGCCGAGCGCCAGGAGCTGAGCCTTCTACCAGTGGACGAGTTCGAATACCTTAACCAAGGCAGCGCGCCTGTTATTGATGGTGTGGATGACAAGGCAGAGTTTGAGGCGACGAAGGAGTCGCTCTCCACTATCGGTATCGACGCCACCCAGCAGTCGGAGATATTCAAGCTACTCGCCGCATTGCTTCACCTCGGAAATATCAAGATCACAGCATCAAGAACCGACTCCGTTCTTGGATCAGATGAGCCATCCCTCGTTAAGGCCTGTGCACTCCTCGGAGTTGATGCCAACGATTTCGCGAAGTGGACAGTGAAGAAGCAGCTGACGACCAGAGGAGAGAAGATTACTTCGAACTTGACACAACAACAGGCCATTGTCGTTCGCGATTCCGTCGCCAAGTTCATCTATTCTAGCATGTTCGACTGGCTGGTGGAGAGCATCAACCGTGGTCTCGCAACTCAAGAAGTTCTGAGCCGAGTTGATTCCTTCATCGGCGTGCTCGATATTTACGGATTTGAGCATTTTGCCAAGAACTCCTTCGAGCAGTTCTGTATTAACTACGCAAACGAGAAGCTCCAGCAGGAGTTCAATGCCCATGTTTTCAAGCTTGAGCAGGAGGAATACCTCAGAGAGCAGATTGACTGGACTTTCATCGACTTCTCTGATAACCAGCCATGTATTGATCTGATCGAGGGAAAGATGGGTATTTTATCTCTTTTGGACGAGGAATCTAGGCTCCCAATGGGTTCCGACGAACAGTTTGTCACCAAACTGCACCACAACTTCGCCGCTTCCAAGAACAAGTTCTACAAGAAACCGCGTTTTGGCATTTCCGCCTTCACCGTTTGCCATTATGCCATCGACGTTACCTACGAATCAGATGGATTCATTGATAAGAACAGAGATACCGTGCCAGACGAGCACATGGCCGTGCTCAGATCGTCCTCCAACAGGTTCCTTGGAGAAGTTCTTGACGCAGCTACTTCGGTACGCGAGAAGGATACTGCATCGGCTGCCTCCAATGCAATCAAGCCAGCTCCTGGCCGCAAGGTTGGGGTTGCCATAAATCGCAAGCCAACTCTTGGAGGCATCTTCAAGTCTTCTTTGATCGAGCTCATGAACACCATCAACAGCACTGATGTCCACTACATTCGTTGTATCAAGCCCAACGAAGGCAAAGAGCCGTGGAAGTTTGAGGGACCAATGGTGCTGAGTCAATTGCGCGCTTGCGGTGTCCTCGAGACTGTCCGTATCAGTTGTGCTGGCTACCCGACCCGTTGGACGTACGAAGAATTCGCTATGAGATACTATATGCTTGTTCCTTCGTCGTCTTGGACCTCTGAGATCCGTCAGATGGCAGATGCCATCCTTACCAAGGCTTTGGGCAGTGGCAACGGACAAGGCCTGGATAAGTACCAGATGGGCTTGACCAAGATTTTCTTCCGTGCTGGTATGTTGGCATTCTTGGAAAATCTTCGCACGAACAGATTGAACGACTGCGCTATCATGATCCAGAAGAACTTGAAGGCGAAGTACTACCGTCGAAAGTTCCTTGATGCACGCAATGCTACCTTGGCCTTCCAGTCCTTGACAAGAGGCTACCTGGCACGTAGGCAAGCACAAGACATCCGCAGGACGAAGGCCGCTACAACCATTCAGCGAGTCTGGAGAGGGCAGAAGGATCGCAAGAAGTTCATTGCCATCAGGGACAACATCATCTCCGCCCAGGCCGTTGCTAAGGGTTTCCTTCGTAGGAGGGAGATTCTCAACACTCGTATGGAAAATGCTGCAATCATCATTCAGAGGACATGGCGCTCCAGACGCCAGATGCGTGAATGGCGCCAGTATAGGCAGAAGGTTGTGATTACTCAGAGCTTATGGAGAGGTAAGCTGGCACGCCGTGGTTACAAAAAGGTGCGCGAGGAGGCTCGCGATCTCAAGCAGATCTCTTATAAGCTTGAGAACAAGGTGGTTGAGCTCACCCAGTCTCTTGGCTCCATGAAGCGCGAGAACAAGGCCTTGATCACCCAAGTGGAGAACTACGAGAACCAGATTAAGTCATGGAAGAGTAGACACAATGCGCTCGAGAGCAGGACGAAGGAGCTGCAGAGCGAGGCCAACCAAGCTGGAATCACTGCCGCTAGGCTCGGTGCTATGGAGGAGGAGATGAGTAAGCTCCAGGCCAGCTTTGACGAGTCGGCCGCTAACATCAAGCGTCTCCATGAGGAGGAGAAGGAGTTGAAGGAGTCGCTACGCCTTTCCAACCTTGAGCTTGAGCGTGCCAGAAAGGCATCCACTGAGAATGAAGAAGAGAAGGTGACGCTGAGACAGCAACTCTTGGAGTTGGAAGAGCAACTCGAGATTGCAAAGCGCATCATCCCTATGCCGGTCAATGGCGAGGCAACAAATGGCCTCGCTGGACAGGCCCCACAAAGCGGCCTCATCAACCTTGTCTCGTCCAAGAAGCCTAAGCGCCGTAGTGCAGGTGCTGAGACTCGCGACATCGACAGGTTCAGCACAAACTTTAACCCTCGCCCAGGATCCATGGCTGTTTATGACACCAGAAATCGTCAGAACGCTACTGGCTCACCTTTCATGTCTGGCGAGAACATTGAGCATGAGCTCGAGAACTTGCTTGCTGATGAGGAGGGTTTGAACGAAGAGGTTACTAGAGGCCTGATCCAAAACCTTGCGATTCCCACGCCTGGTTCCTCTCCAGCACCGACGGATAAAGAGGTCCTCTTCCCGTCGTATCTCATCAACCTCGTCACTTCTGAGATGTGGAACAATGGCTTCGTCAAGGAGTCGGAGCGCTTCCTCGCGAATGTCATGCAATCGATTCAGCAAGAGGTTATGCAATATGAAGGAGATGATGCCATTAATCCTGGCGCATTCTGGCTCTCCAACGTCCATGAGATGCTTTCTTTCGTATTCCTTGCCGAAGATTGGTACGAGGCACAGAAGACTGATAATTACGAGTACGATAGGCTGCTTGAGATCGTCAAGCACGACCTTGAAAGCTTGGAATTCAATATCTACCACACGTGGATGAAGGTGTTGAAAAAAAAGCTGCAGAAGATGATCATCCCAGCCATTATCGAGTCCCAGTCGCTTCCTGGATTTGTTACGAGCGAGAGTAACAGATTCCTTGGGAAGCTCCTTCAGACCAACACTGCGCCTGCATTCAGCATGGATAACCTTTTGAGCTTGCTCAACAACGTCTTCAAGGCCATGAAGACCTACTACTTGGAGGACTCGATTGTCACTCAGACCATGACCGAACTTCTTCGCTTGGTCGGTGTCACCGCTTTCAATGACCTTCTGATGCGCCGCAACTTCCTGTCGTGGAAGAGGGGTCTTCAGATCAACTACAACATCACACGTATCGAGGAGTGGTGCAAGAGCCATGACATGCCGGAAGGCAACCTTCAGTTGGAGCATCTCATGCAAGCCACAAAGCTGCTTCAGTTGAAGAAGGCGACTCTCAACGACATTGAGATCATCCAGGATATCTGCTGGATGTTGTCGCCTAACCAGATCCAGAAGCTGTTGAACCAGTACCTGGTTGCCGATTACGAGCAGCCGATCAACACAGAGATCATGAAGGCTGTTGCTTCTCGTGTGACGGAGAAGAGCGATGTTCTGCTGCTCACTGCAGTGGACATGGACGACAGCGGACCTTATGAGATCGCCGAGCCACGTGTGATCACGGCGCTGGAGACTTACACTCCTGCCTGTAAGTTCTAAAAACAATGCCATCTCGATGATTACACCTACTAACACCTTTATAGGGCTCCAAACACCACGCCTCAAGCGCCTCGCTGAGATTGTCTCGGCGCAAGCCATGGCACAGCAAGAGAAGCTGGAGAGCACCGCCGATGCATACTCCCGCGATGATCAGGACGAATCTCAGTACGGCGATGAGCCAGAGGACCGCCTTGATTCACAGGCAACCTTGATCAATGGCGTTTAACGGGTTAACATGAGACGCTATCACGACTTTCAATGTATATTCTCCACCAGCATTCGATTAAGATTTGCAGCATTCGCTGTCACTTCGTCTTTTGTATAAGTTCTAGACTTTGAGGTATCTGGCGTTATTGCGCTTCGAGGTCGCGGCATTTCGTGGAATCTGGTGAGGAAAAGAGAACTTCATGTAGAATCCGGAATAAATTCTGACAATGTAAAACGATAAACTAGCCAATACTTCTCTTCCCGCTCAAGGTGATCTTGCTTGCGCAGTCATGAGCTCTTGATCTGTGTGTGCCCCAAAATAGTTTACACTGTTGCATGGCTCATGCATCTCAAATGTTTAGATGATGTAGAGAGAAATATATGCGCTTTGCGCATATTGCCACACACAGCAGTTGATTGTGTGAGCTTTCGGACTTTGAGACACTTCAGACTTGACGGGCGACAGTTGTCAGTGAACGCCACATTAAAGTAACCACACCGCCTCAAATATTCTGCCAGTCCTATCGATAAGCAACCCTGCGGGCGCCCTTTACATTTCTCGGGTTTCCCCGAGACAAGCAGCTCTTAAAACTTGACATCGAGCATATAAATCATAGAAACCACATAATGGCACGCTCAAGGCCAAATATCATCATTACGGGTACCCCAGGTGTGGGCAAGACGACACACTGCGAGCAGCTGGTCGCGTCCCTCGGCATGAGCCATTTGAGTGTCAACCAGATTGTGAAGGATAAGCAGTGCCATGATGGGTATGATGAGGAGTATCAGAGTTGGGTGGTGGATGAGGATAAGGTATGCGCAGTTCTTTTGAGAAGAAGATGGGCAATGGCTAATATGGGTGCAGTTACTGGACGAGATTGAAGAGCAGTGCAAGGGAGGAGGAAACATTATCGATTGGCACGCATGCGACTTGTTCCCGAAGAGCTGGATTGACCTTGTGGTCGTGTTGAGAGTGGATAGTACAGTTCTTTACGACAGGTTAAAGGCGAGGTGAGAACCAACGATATGCAGAAGCGCATAGTGCTTGGCTAATGCGAAAGGCAGAGACTACCCAGAGATCAAGCTCCAAGAAAATCTCGACTCTGAAATCATGGAGGTGCTGCTTCAGGAGGCGCGCGACTCATACGACGAGGAGATTGTGGTTGAGCTGAGGAGCGACACTGCGGAGGAGATCGAGAGCAATATTGAGAGGATAGAAGTATGGTACGCACAGTGGATGGAGAACCACAAGGACGCGGAGCAATAAGCAGATGAGCGTGGGTTTGAGCCGATGATACCAATGATACCAATTTTCAATTTCACTTTCACTTTCTCTAAGCCGACTCGTCGGCGGCCTCGGCCAGCCAGGCCCTGAGCTTCTCCAGGGCCTTGCCGCGGTGGGAGACCTTGTTCTTCTCGTCCTTGTCCATCTCGGCATATCTGGAATTATTAGTGTGAGGAAGAGGTGTTAGAAGAGGGAAGGAGACTGAAATAGCATACGTTTGACCCGCTGGCTCGTACTCAAAGATGGCATCCCATCCTGTAACATGTTAAATTTGCGCATCCAGAGGAGTTAGATTCGACCTACCAAAGGTTTCTGGGCCTCTTGGGCGAACAATCTTTCCCTTCAACCTGTTAGTACCTAAAGACTTGGGTTTCACGGCCAAGTACTTACATCGGTAATGCCTTGGAAAACAATTGGCTCCTTGCCTGGTCCCTCGGAGTATGAGAAAGTGCAGACGGCCTTTGCAGATCTATCTCCAAAGCCATCAAGCATCTTGTTTAAGCCCTCATGACCGACCGATTCCATGAACCACTTGCTGAATCAGGTATAAGCATTGAGTATTGGAACGGTTTGAAACAGGCTCTTAGCTATGGAGCACTCACATGTAAACACCTGGCAGTCCATTCAAGGCATTGAAGCTCAAAGCGGTATCTTCAACAAGGACAGGACCTTGGACCTGGATCCAAAAATGAGTAGACGTTCTCCAGTGTTAGATCTATGAATACTGAGAAAAGAGCTTATTGCTGCTCGTGACTTGACACAAGAACCAGATCCACTAACCTCATCCGCAGCAGCACGGCACTTGGCTTTAGAAACCTCCTCAATCGTGCCCTGAATCTCTGGCAAATCAACGGAACGGTTCTTCAGCTCTACGCAATCGCCGAGAATGTCGCGGACCTCGCGAAGCTTGTTGGCGTTGCCAGTGATGAAGTTGAGCTCTTTTGGTGCCATTGTGACATGAGGTTTGAGCTTTCCGTAGTTAGTGTTATGAAAATGGAAGATGCACTAAAGCAAGATGAAATTCAGATGCTCAAACTTACATATATCTCAAGTTTGGTTAATGAGTCCTTCCACGAGCTTATCTCCGATCGTCAGAAGAAGTCGGTTGCGGATTCAGCGGCACTAAATCCGGCGTGCTAAATCGGGATGCCGCCTTTCCACCCTCGCATCAGCCACACTTCGGCGTCTCCATGGCGGCAACGGTCGCCGCCTCATACGGCGTTATTGAACACAACCGATTACAGTTTTCATGTATAAATGCAGCGCGGCATTTTCACTTGCGCACAGTCATAGTAGATTGGACCGAAGTCCATGAATAACGAGCCTCATTCATAACAAAACAGGCTAATGCAGTGCATGCCATGTCTAAATACGGTACGCTGTGCTCGAAGTCTACCGACTCTATGCCCAACCCAAATCGCCCACATGTCGCTAATAAAGCGTTCGCTAGGAGATATTATGCGTATGTGTTCATCTCTTAACGCCAATACCATGCTCGCTAATAATGTCCTCAAATAATAACGAATCGTCTCTTAGTAGATAGGACTAACGCGGGAACGCGCAGCTTAGCATCTTCGTCACAGTCGAGACAAGCAGGAACCTAGCTTTCTTCCTCACTGGTTCTCGGCACTCCTCCTGATATGCTTCTTCCTCCTCTTTCATCTCCAGGTTGCTGGTTACTTGGAGCGGTGGTGATTGAGTGCCCGCCTTGAGTATTGAGACTAGTCTACTAATTAGTACTGAGCCTCAAGTATGGCTCTATCATGATAACTTACATTAGGATTTCGTAGGCATCATGCTTTTCCAAGCGCTCAGCACTTCTGCGATAGTGTCTGAGCCAACCATCGGGGCTGCTGATAGTCTTGATCCTCTTGCCTACGGCAGCCAATACATTTGACTTGTCCTGAAAAAAGGGATCGAATACAAGAAGGTTTTTAGTACCATTTTTCTTCGTCTCAATTCCTACAACAGTGATGGAATGGCCTAAAACATTAGCATGGCAGTACTATACTATGCATGCAAAAGGAACTTTTTGCATACCCGGATGTTGGAAATAAATAGGCGGGGCCGTTGTCCTCCGAACCTTTTGAGATTGATCGGCGCAATGCTTTTCAAAGATGCTCTCAATATCTTCCAAGATCAGCTCCCAGGAGGTTGAGACTTTGGCCTTCTTACGCGCCCTAACATCGTATCTGTCATCTGTTAGTTGATTGCACTGCTTGATCCCTGATTCGACCTACGGCATATTTAAGTACCGAAACATGGTTTGAGCCTATGTAGTGTTAGTGTCAATGCCCGCAAAGGAGGGCGCTGATATGATACCTCCGGCGTCCCAATATATCTCCTGGTACCGTTGACACCACCAGTCTTCACTCGATCGTTGTCATTGATGCCATCCGCCCAAGCGTCCTCAATGGTGTTCTGGATGGCAGAAATGGTCGGAATCTTCCCCCCGAAAAGGTCATGGCGAAAAGATCTGCTGTTGACAATATATGACCACTGCATCTGGATGTTTCTGTAGCCACAGAACCCACCCTCGTCCTTCAGCTTTGAAATGTGCACCACGCAGGGGTCACACGTATATGCGTAAGCAGTTTCCTGATCCAATTCAAGAAGCTGGTTGATGACTGGGATGATCCCCTTGCTGTAGTTCCATGGATATATGAAGTTCTTCGCCCCATCCGCCTCGTGGACTTGGGGGGTGCCATTCGCTTGCAGTTCCTCGCTCAGCCATTTTGGCATCTTGTCCTCAAATGCATGTGGGCCAAGCTCCGCCTTACCAAGCTGACCCGGCTTCTGTCTGGCGCTTCGCTTAGGGGCCGGAGGCAGTCTCACTCTTGAGACCGTCAAGACTTGTTTCGGTCCAGTGAAGATGCTTGCCCAGGCCTCTTGCGATTTGATTTGGCGGGTGTCTTTGGTGGAGGACGATCTGGCTCGCTTAAGATTTCTCAGTTCTGGAGAAACGTCGGTAGAGAAATGCAAAGATGCTGAGTTCGTAGCAACTTTGTTGGGAGAACCTGAGGACGAAGTCTGTCTGTTGCAGGATTGCTCTTTGTTATGCGCATCGACGTGCTGCGTGAGCTCTCTCGCGGAAAAAGTATCACCACATGAGCAGTGAAGCTGAGCCTTGGCATCGACTACTGCGCCGGCCTTAATTGGCTTCTTTCTCGTTGGCTTCTTGAGCGACGCCTTATCTGCCAGGCGGTGTAACTCGGCGTGTTTCTCGACTTCGCGAGCCTTGAAAGCCTTACCGCAGCTACATCGATTGTTCGAATTTCCGTCGACAAATGTATCTCTTCCAGGAGAGGTATCCGATTCAATGTCCGCTTCGATTGTAAAAGATGACATGATGGATTTCCCGGCGTTGATATCGACAGTGCTAACGTTGGCATCCATAGCAGCTGCAATTGCTTTTGCGGTGGCCTCGGAGACTTCAGACCTCACTATGAACGGCGAATCTCCCTCGCTGTGGATTTGTTCCACGTGGTACTGTAGAAGCGTTAGTCTTGGAGTACCGAATATTTTCACGGCCACTTACAGCTATATGGTAGTCAGACTGCGCCATGTAATCACAGTCGAACGGACAAGGAAACTCGCCCATAAGCCTGTCGTACTTTGCCACACAGGCGTCAATTCGGACGTCCATAGTTTCTGGCATGTCCACCAAAACCGGCTGCGTGCCGCCGTAGTCGTCCAGGTAACGTGCAATGGATGCCGTTCTTAGGCAGAGTTGTCCTTTGTTTATGTTTCCAGCCGGCACGAAGGAAATGATTGTGTCGGTAATGGTGTTGTGCGTACTCTCAAAGCGGTGGTCGGATGTCCTAAGGAAGAGGTGTCGATGGTGGAGCGCTTAGATACAATAGTAGTGGCTATGAAAGTTGAAGCTGATGAGCCGAGAGGTATAAAAGCAGGGCCAGCGCGAGCGGACTTGAGTAGCAGCAGGATATTTAAGTAGTAATAGAAAGTCACATAAACGAATGGAATGAGATAATAACATGAGACCGAGCCTGAGATAAGTTCGATTGTTTGAGAATCAATGAGGTACCTGTTAATGCGACAATGTCAACAAAGAGAATGGGGTCGCGAGGGACGGACTCGACAGCCGAGTCAGCAGGCGCCGTGAAGTTGAAAGGAAAGCTTAAGGGTGAGAGTGAGGCGGCGGCGGAAGGCACACCGAGAGCGAAAGCGACCGACAATGGCGGCAGACAGCAGCACGGTAGTCTTTGTGGCGCAACCGTGCTCGGAAACTCAACACCAGCCACTGCCGTCCAGACCTCTGGCCTTAAATCGACTACGGCTGCCGACACTGACGGGACGAGATCATCGAGAAGCTACAACTAGTAGATGACAACTATCTTTCGGACAGATCGATGCTTCTCACACTATATATCCGTGGTTGTCCCTGAATTTTGCATAAATGTGATGACCCATTCAGACGTGAGAAACGAGAACTCTAAATCCACACAACTACTGCTATTTCTGCCTGTTAGCTAAACGATGAACTATGGTGCGAGCAGCAGTAATATCTTATGTGAAGCGCAAGCCATGGCTAATGACCACAGACTGGATCCTCGACAAAGGTATTCTGCCGCAGTTTGTCTTGCGTCAGGGTGTCAGATATGAGCTGAGAGACAGAAAGCGTATTATCAGTACCACGTCGCTGGAAGAAGCTTATAAGCAGAAGATGGGATATGTCTCCCTTCTGCGCAGCCGCCCAATGGCCATCGAGACAGCTGCAGCAAACGAGCAGCACTATGAAGTGGGAACCGGAGTTCTTGCAGCTTGCCTTGGATCACGTATGAAGTATTCATGCTGTCTGTATCCAAAGGGAACAGAGACCCTCGACGAAGCTGAAATCGCCATGTTGGATTCTTACATTGAGAAGGCACAACTCAAAGATGGGCAATCGATTCTCGATCTCGGGTATGACTGAATACCCCGCAAGCCATTCAAAAAACGCCGCAGTGCTGACATTCAACAAGATGTGGATGGGGTTCCGCGTCTCTGTACTTTGCAGAGAAGCTTCCAAACGCCAAGATTACAGCATTCTCTAACTCCAAAACTCAGAAGTTGCATATTGACGCAGAAGCCCAGAAGAAAAGATTAAATAATCTGAAGGTTACCACGGGAAATGTCGTCGACTATGAGTTTGAGCAAGAGTCTTTCGACAGAGTTGTCTCCATCGAAGTAGGTCGAAGAGTGTTTTCATGGGAGGTTTTGCTGATCCGAAAAAGCTTTTTGAACACATGAAGAATTACGAGCTCCTCATGGCCAAGGTCTCGAGAGCGCTAAAGTCTGGCGGAAAGCTTTTTGTCCACATCTTCGCTCACAAGGACACAGCCTACGACTTCGAGGAGGGCTGGATGTGCACTTACTTCTTCAGCGGCGGCACTATGCCATCTGCTGACTTACTTCTGTTCTTCCAGAGGGATCTCAAGCTCGAGCATCAGTGGTGGATATCAGGAAATCATTATGCCAAGACGTGCGAGGTAAGCCCCCTACACCTCCACAAGCTGAGCCATCCAGCTTACTATAATGCGCAGGACTGGCTCTCCAAGATGATTGCCAACAAGAATGAGATCTGGCCACATTTGACTGAGACCTATGGTGAGAAGGACACTGCCATGTGGTACTACAGGTGGCAGATTTTCTACATTGCTTGTGCTGAGCTGTTCGCGTTCGAGGGTGGAGATACATGGGGAGTGTGCCATTATTTATTTGAGAAGGCGTAGTTGTAGAAATTGTCGACGGGGGGCACATAGGGTCGCTGCGGATCTCTTTGCGTAATAATAACATGATCATGAAACAAGACTATGCTTGCCACGGTGGTTGGTGTTGAAGTGTGTGTATCATTGAATGCTGCTGGTGCTGGTTTATACAGTGTAGTTTCCGTTGCGCGCCTAATGGCGGCTCTAGAGCTCTTTCCACACATCCTCTGTCCTTCTCGCCTGCATATCGAGCGTTCAATGATCCCATGGGTGCTTCCAGCCCAACATAACTGGTCCTATTCGTAGTATTAGCCATCGCATCGGAATTTATGTTTCTCGACGTGCGTACCGTCTTTCTTCGCTCTATACATCAACTGCGCACAAGTTAGCAATATGGACGACCTCAGAGAAGCAGCGGAAACATACGAAGAACCACATGCTCGCTGAGAGACCGGTTGCCGCGATGCGGTAGAGCGGGCGAACCGGGTGAATGCGAATTGGGTGTGCTCCTGGACCGGCCATTGTGACCTGAACATATGTGAGTAAGTTGCAAATCAGAGGAGTTGTGAATGGAGCGTACGGTTGTGTATGCGATAGTTCAATGGCAGCTTGATGACGGCCTTCTACCTGGCGAGGTTGTCGACTTCAATGCCGTTAGCGCCGACCCGCCAATATAACCGCGGAACAATAATAAAGCGTCAGCCTTGTCGGTGATGTAGAGTGCAACGCGCAAGGATACTTGGACCTTACATCCGCAATTTACAACGTTTGCATCCGTCCAGCGCGCCTGTCATTCCTTTTGACTGTAGTTCGCACTGTGTTAGAGCCTTATAATCTTTGAGTCGAGGCCTAATCTATATTACTTAGTTACGTGAATTTCGATAGCTCGAGTCAACTCTACAGCCTTCCTCCTACCATGCACAGGAGCTGTCAACCACCCTGACTTTATCGGGCTCTCGAACATATCACCAACAACATCAGTTGCAACTCGCACGGTCGACTTTGGGCGCTTTCTAGCTGAACAAGTAATCCTGAAAGCACGAATTTTCCAGCGCGATAGAAGCGCAAGAGCTCAAAGAGATGGCAAGCTGGTCCAGTCCTCATCTAGGCGCCAACATGCGCTCGCCAGCACACTTTCCCAATCGCACCAGCGGGAGAGTCTTTCCTGGATGCTCCAGTATTAGAGACTATGAGGTGATAAGGAAGCTTGGAGAGGGCACATTTGGGTAAGCTCCATACCTGTAATGCACTCAGCCAGTTTCTGACGCGCTCGCTCCAGCGAAGTGCACCAAGCGAGATCCAGGAAGACAGGCGCCATTGTGGCATTGAAGAAGATCCTGATGCACAACGAGAAAGATGGCTTTCCAATCACAGCACTGCGCGAAATAAAGCTACTGAAGCTTCTTGATCACATCAACGTCCTCACGCTCGAGGAGATGGCTGTTGAGCACACGTATCCAAAGAACACCGAGAAGAAAAAGAGGTCGATTATGTACATGGTTACGCCTTATATGGATCACGACTTATCTGGCCTCCTCGAAAACCCCAGCGTCAAGTTCACGGTGCCACAAATAAAGTGCTACATGTTGCAGCTACTCAAGGGTACTGCTTACCTCCACGACCAGCGCATCTTACATCGAGACATGAAGGCAGCGAACTTGCTCATCAACAACAGAGGCATCCTGCAGATTGCCGATTTTGGTCTGGCTAGGCATTACGAAGGAGACGTGCCCAGAAGCGGACATACCCCAGATGCAATTAGAGAGTACACTGTGCTTGTGGTCACCAGATGGTACCGTCCTCCGGAATTATTGCTGCAGCTACGCAAATACACGCCAGCCATTGATCTCTGGGGCGTTGGATGCGTTTTTGGCGAAATGCTGTTCGGAAAGCCAATTCTGAGTGGGGAGAGTGATCAAAAGCAGCTTGAGCTGATATTTGACCTCGTCGGCTCGCCTTCCGACGACAACATGCCAGGATGGCGCAACCTCCCAGGAGGCCATATGCTGAACCCGCCATTCAGGCATCCGAACATCGCCATGCGCTTCAAAAAGTAAGTCAAGAAGAGTCACAGAAGTAACTCCGTATCTGACAATTCCACTAGTGATGGTCCAGGTGCTATCTCTCTTCTCACGGATTTGCTCAAGCTGGATTGGCGCATGAGGATAAATGCCATCGATGCCATGAATCACCGTTATTTTAAAGAACGTCCATTGCCAGCTAGACCAGAGGATATTCCCCACTTTGAGGAGTCTCACGAACTTGACCGCCGGGAAAAGAAGGGCCAAAGAGTTGGACTGCCACCGGCACCAAGGGGCTATGCTGTTGGCGAGGATCGAAATGGTGGATATCCAAATGGTGATACCTGGGTTGCTGACCGGAGACAACCACATAACAACGGACATCATAGCTACGCAGATAACAGAGGACCCCGGCAGCCTCACCAATCGACAAATCAGCGCCGGGAGCAACCGAGAAACGCAAATCACGGTAGTGCAGGAGGATGGGATGGAGCCCGGTCTGAAAGGCCCCATGTCGAGCACAGAGACAGAGATCGTGACCATGCGCCAAGAAGAGATGTTTATGTGCCTAGTTACAGGGCAGATGGCGGCCGCCGCGATGATGGACCGAGAGATGATAGGTCGAGGCACGATAGGCGTCGCTGGGATGACCGCGACGACCGTCATCATGGTCACCCTCACAGAGAGCGTCTTCAGTATGAAGAGAGCACCCTCCGTGGTGGGCATACTAGGAGTCGTAGCAGAAGTCCGATAAGGGAGAGGACGCGGGGTAGAGAGTCGCTAGATAGAGACATGTACCGGCGCTGAGCATAGCGCAAGGTCTCATGGGGTGGCGTGGGAGACAAACGCAGTGGACGCATGAGAACCATGGCGTTTGACAGGACTTATGAGATGGGACTAACACGGAGAGGCATAGGGAGGGAGTTTTGGGGCGTTCCAAGATATCACTCGCGAAGACAGCTCAGGCCATGGCGAGAGTGAACGCTGTCGCTTTGGGATGTAGAAGAGCCCGAGAAGCAGCCCTTACGAGTACAATAGCTATCTCCAAGAGTGTGGGGAAGCTGTCAGAATTGGAGATGGTGGAACTGCCGTGCGCTTGGAAGCCTTGAAGCCGTTGCCGCCGTCGCGGCAACGTCCAGGTGGATGGCATAAACGTCAACATTACCTTTAATGAACTGTCGGCAGCGAAATACGGTATCGAAGCATTTGGAGATGGAAGAGAAAATGTAGGGATGGACTCCAAATGATCTGCCGGCAACTAGCGACGGTAATTGGAGAAGAAACGTTAGGGGATTGGAGATAGGTACGGCTGTGCGAGGTACTGTATGACGTCCGTTCGCATCACAACTCGAAACTTCTTAGGCCATCATCACTTTGTTATGAGAGTAACAGTAAAACAATGATTCTTAAAGTGCTGTTTATGCTGAAGATGCAGCTAGTGCAATTCCAAAGATGAAATACTCGTATTGAGAACCAGCCAGGTTGTGGCCCACAAGATCGAATCAAAGTTCGGCAGCCCTGGTAGTACTCGTATGCGGGGTTATGCGGGGTGCATCGTTGCCCGCATCGATCTTGGTTGAGCACGAGCACGAACACAGCCGCACTTGCATCTCACGAACACACTCCCGAGTCCTTCGTCGACGAATGAATGATCTCTCAATGTCATCGTAACGGCTCTGAATCCCCGTACCTGCTGTGAATCACTTGTAAATGCGGAGAGGGCTCAACTATATTAAGAGCCTCGACCTCCCACAATCTTCCTCCGCCCCGATCAAGCATTTTCAGACAACAGGTTCTGATATTGAGCTTGAAGTGTGATCAATATGTCCGTCACTGCAGCTCTTCTGGGCTATCTGCTCACGCCTTGGACACCAGTCACCCTTGCTGTTCTTTACTTCGTTCTTCCATACTTTACCACCTATGGCTACCTCCGCGACATCCCAACTCCATCGCCAGTGGCAGCTTTCTCCAACTTCTGGCTCATGCTCCAAGCCCGCAAGGGCAAGCGCTTCCTCTCCGTTCACAAGGCACACATCAAGCTCGGTCCTATGGTTCGCATTGCACCAAATCACACGTCGATTGCGGACGATGCCGCCATCAACGCCATTTATGGCCATGGAAACGGTTTCTTGAAGTCCAACTATTACGACGCTTTTGTTTCGATCACACGCGGATTGTTCAACACCAGAGATCGTGCCGAACATACTAGAAAGAGAAAGGCCATTGCCCACACTTTCTCCACGAAGAGCATCGCCCAGTTTGAGCAGTACATGACCTCAAACCTCAGCCTGTTCGCCGAACAGTGGGACAAACTGTCTCAACAGGCCAAAGGAGGTTTCTACAAGCTGGATGCGTTACACTGGTTTAACTTCCTCGCATTTGACATCATCGGAGACCTTGCTTTTGGCCAGCCTTTCGGAATGGTGGAGAAAGGCGCAGATGATGCCGAAGTTCAGCTTAAGCCAAATGGACCAATTACCCACGCTCCGGCCGTCGAAGTTCTGAACAGAAGGGGAGAAGTCAATGGAACTCTTGGCTGCGCACCAGCCCTTAAGCCATATGCGAAATACTTTCCCGATCCATTCTTCTACCAAGGCCTTGAAGCTGTCGAGAAGTTGGCTGGTATGGCTGTTGCTCGTGTCTCTGCTCGTCTGGAAGCTGGTAACAAGGAAGGGCGTGTTGATCTCCTTGCTCGTTTAATGGAGGGAACGGATGCCAAGGGAAACAAGCTGGGAAGAGAAGAGCTGACAGCCGAGGCGTAAGTGCAATGACCCAAATATCACGACGCAAACGACTAACATATATGTAGTCTCACTCAACTCATTGCAGGATCCGATACTACCTCTAACACCATGTGCGCGCTCATGTACTGGGTTCTCAAGACTCCAGGTGTCGTTGCGAAGCTTCAAACCGAGCTTGATCAGGCCATCCTTGCCGGCACAACCGTTCCAGATTTCATGCAAGTTCGCGACCTGACGTACCTTGACGCCGTCATCAAAGAAACGATGCGCATACACTCAACCTCGTCTCTTGGTCTTCCCCGAATCGTTCCTGACGGACCTGGAGTTCAGATACTTGGTCACCACTTTCCAGCCGGGTCCATTCTCTCTGTTCCAGCTTATACCATCCACCACAGCAAAGATATCTGGGGACCTGATGCGGATGAATTCAGACCAGAGAGATGGGAGACTATAACGGAGAGGCAGAAGAACGCCTTCATCCCATTTAGTTACGGACCAAGAAGCTGTGTTGGACGTAACGTTGCGGAAATGGAGATGGCTCTCATTACTGCAACAGTTTTCCGGCGCTATGAGTTTGAGCTGTACCAAGATGTGCTGGAGACGAGGGAGGGTTTCCTTAGAAAGCCCCTGGAGTGCATGACCGGAGTCAGGACCAGGAAAAACGTCTAAACTGGAAGTGGACAATGGAGGCGCATACTTTTTGAGATTAGATTTTTTTTAGCACTCTGGGCGATGGTTGTTGTTTGGCGTTGTTGGGCGTGAAGTGAAGTTTATGAGGGGCGTTTTAACCTCGCCTTATTATCGAGGCCCAGATGCACGAGGTTTCTCATCTCATCTAGCACTCAAAAAGAATTTAAAACATTTTGAAAGCATTGATCTATCGAACCAAGCGTCCACAAATTGAGTGAAGTGACTTTTATAGTCGGTACAATATGGTTTCGGGATAATGTTTTATTATTAGGCTGTCAGATCGGGATTGGCGGGGTAAGGCGCACAGACCAATGACGACTGCTCGCTGTACCACTCGTTCCATCGGGTCATCTCTTACGAGAGTCAAACAACCACAACAAAACAACAACCACAATTGTGCAGCACTCACTTATACTCAATCGATCGGCCTCTTCACGGACGAACACGTCTAAAACCATAAACCAACTCTGACGCACACAACCAACCAGAATGAGTCGCGAGCGTCCTCTTCACGGTGGTTGCGCCTGCGGTCGTAACCATTACACCATCGAGGTGCCACAAAACGCCAGCGAAACTGCACAAGTTATCTTCGATCGCAGTTTCGGAAGCAGTCTTTACCGTAAGCTTACCACTTCTCGTCCCAAAGCCATTTGAAGCCCCTGCTAACTTCTCTCGTAGCAAACATCCACTCCACACCACTCTCTGCTTGGCTCCGCGTACCTTTAACCTGGTACCACAGTACAACCTACGCTTTCTTCCCAGATGAGACTCATCCTTCCATCCGCCGCGTTTATACACCACCCCAGGCACCAGAGACCAAGAGACACTTCTGCGGCTTCTGCGGCACACCATTGAGCTTCTGGTCCGAGAGTCCCAGGGAGGAGGCAGACTTCATCTCCTTGACGCTTGGAAGCTTGGTGAAGGACGATGTGAGGGACTTGGGTGAACTGGGATTGTTGCCGAACGAGTTTGCGGGAATGGAGAATGGGGATGGTAGCCCACCGCATAGTGGAAGGACGACGCTAGGTAATGCTGTTGCGACTGTGGCCAGTGAGCAGCCTGCGAGAGTGAGAGAGGGTATTCCGTGGTTTGATTCTATGATAGAAGGTAGCAAGTTGGGGAAGGTGAAGGTTAGGAGGGGTGAGGAGACCAAGGATGGCAGGAGGGTTGAGTGGGAGATTGTGGAGTGGGCAAATGATAGGGAGGAGAGTCCCTCGAAGAGAAAAGTTGATGATATGGAGCAGGATGCGTAGATTGGTGCGGGTTAGGTGGTAGACGGTGGTTGCTTATGATTTATGATAAGATGACGGTAGCCGTGAAGTAGCGCACTTGCGTGGTTATGATAATGAAGAAGTCAGATTCTAACTGGCTCTCCGTATTCAGCACAAAAGACTTCGGTGAATCGGCGTCCGATCTGTTTCGATCTGGAAACAAGCCAACCGCCTTGATGTTCGCGGATATGGAAGCGTTTTCCGAATCAAGTTCCTTACAGGATCTGAAAAGACATGCTTCGGCCTGTTCGGCCATTAACAGTGCATGGGCCGTTGGAGACTAATACCTAGCTCTTTTGATATTGCTTATGCTCCCATACGAGGGCTTCAAGCACGTTATACATGCGCCTCGGATGGCATGAGCACCGATAGAGCTATCTTTAAGGTGTTTTACTATGTCCCTACCCGTACTAGCCCTGCATATGAGCCACTAGCTTGATTCCATTGCTCCAGTCAAACCGAATCATCTTCACTATGAACTGTTTATGAGCACGTTCCAGCTTATTGCCTAATTGGGTACGGAGGCGGCTTCTCCGGGCCTGGAGTCCGGCGAGTGACGGAGTCGGCCGTCTTTACATAAATCGGCACACTCATGGCGGCAGCACCATGAGCAGAGGGCAAATCTAGTGCACTGTTTCCTGCGCTGTCTGTCCTTACATTCGACAAAACATATGGTCAGAGTAGTGCCTAAAACTATTCGCGGCCAGGTAAGTTCCCGCGATGCTCCCCAGATCTACCCCGCGAATAATTATCCACGCCCTCCACGCCCTATTCAGCCGACGGCTCCCTCTCCGCTGCATCTCCAGCTTCGCATCATGTCTTGCCCCGGCGATGACGGTCCATCTTTCCACTGTCCCAGCACCTTTTCGGGCTTACCATCCTGCGGATAATCCGAAGCTCCTCGGCCATAACGCGCGTGTATATAGCTAGCTCCGTGTCCCGTTGTCAGAATGTCCATCCCATATTCCAGTCACAGCATCGCGACCTTGCTTTTGTTAAATCAGCGCCAAGAGCAGAGACGACGTAGAGAGAGCATTACAAACAGGAATAGAACTATGGTTACCCAAACGCCGACCAAGGCAGTGTTGCCAAAAGACTTTCTGTGGGGGTTTGCTACTGCCTCGTGAGTCTTCACTTTCGCATCCACCAAGGTTGCTGTCGCGGGCGCATATGTCAACCGGTTGGTGTTTGCGCCAACGCCAAACCCGTAAACTTGCAACACCACGATGCGAACGACATTTAGCAATCATGCGGTGCATTAACTAACACACTTCCCCTTTAGATATCAAATTGAGGGAGCACCAGAAGCAGATGGTAGAGGCCCATCCATCTGGGACACATTCTGCAAGATCCCAGGCAAGATCGCCGGCGGAGACTCCGGCGATATCGCATGCGACAGCTACCACCACCTCGCCGACGACATCGCGCTCCTCAAATCCACCGGCGCACGCGGTTATCGTTTCTCCCTCTCCTGGTCACGCATCATCCCCCTCGGTGGCCGCAATGACCCAATAAATCAAGCCGGCATCGACTTTTACAAGCGCCTCGTGGAGGACTTGCTCGACGCCGATATCGAGCCAATGATCACACTCTTTCACTGGGATGTGCCAGAAGGAATTGATAAGCGCTACGGTGGACTCTTGGATAGAACCGAGTTTCCACTCGACTTTGCGCATTATGCACGAACGGTATTCCAGGCTATTCCAAAGTGCAAGCACTGGGTTACCCACAACGAACCATGGTGCTCTTCGATCTTGGGTTACAACACTGGTCTCTTCGCCCCAGGACGTACTTCCGACCGCACGAAGAGCAAGGAGGGAGATAGCAGCCGTGAGTGCTGGATCGTCGGCCACAACCTGTTGGTCGCACACGGCCACGCAGTCAAAATCTACAGAGAGGAGTTCAAGGAGAGAGATGGTGGACAGATCGGTATCACACTTAACGGTGATGCTACTTACCCATGGGATCCAGAAGACCCAGCTGATGTCGAGGCTTGTGAGCGCAAGCTCGAGTTCTCCATCGCCTGGTTTGCTGACCCAATTTACATCGGAAAGTACCCGGATTCGATGATCAAGCAGCTTGGTGATCGCTTGCCGACTTTTACGGAGGAGGAGAGTCAGTTGGTTCAGGGTTCGAACGACTTCTACGGCATGAACCACTATACTGCTAACTACATCCGTCATAAGACGACTGAGCCAGAGGCAGACGACTTTTTGGGTAACTTGGAGACACTCTTCACATCTAGGAACGGAGAACGCATCGGACCAGAGACCCAGTCTTTCTGGCTTCGTCCTAATCCAAGAGGATTCCGCAACTTGTTGGGATGGATCAGCAACAGATATGGAAGGCCGGAGATCTATGTTACTGAGAACGGTACCTCGCTGAAGGGCGAGAATGATCTTGGCAAGGAGGAGATCTTGGATGATGAGTTCAGAGCTGAGTACTTCAGATCATATCTGAAGGCTATGGCAGAGGCTGTTGAGGAGGATGGCGTTGATGTTCGAGGTTATATGGCATGGTCGCTTATGGACAATTTTGAGTGGTATGTGCCCGTTCCTGTTTTGGAATATTGTAATGAGTATTATGCTAATATGTTGCAGGGCTGAGGGTTATGAGACGAGATTCGGTGTTACTTACGTTGATTATGAGGGCGGGCAGAAGAGATATCCAAAGAAGAGTGCTACCGTCGTCGGCCCGTTCATTGAGGCTCTGATCAAGAAGGAGTAAATATGAGGTGCTTTTAGGGAACGAAGTCATCGTGAAGGCTTCTAGCATTTATGGTTTAACGACTTAATGGCGTTTAATGATAGCATGAATTTAATTGAAACTGTCAAAGTTATTTCTCCTTGTGGTCATGTAGAGGGTTCGTGCGAGGTGAGTTGGTATCTTCTTTGGCGAGCGGCCAAGAGATGGAAATGAAAGCTAATTCCCGGGAGATTTGAGGCTACTCTTTGAAACTGTCTACATTACTTGACCTTATGTAGCCACATTTGATAGAGTATATGGCCTAACAACGAATGACGTGCAACCTCAACCCTTGCTATTACAGTATTCATTCTCGAAAATATAATTTATGCGATGATTTCTGAACCAGATCGGAGCTGGCGTGTGAGGTGTGAAAAAATTACAGCAGCAACCAGTTAGAGGGCGCTTAACGGTGGCATAGTTACCAAAATGCATATTTCAGCTACCTAATCGGGATGTCGAAGCAATTTTCGATTATTGTGAGAAGTTGGTGATGACCACAACCTGTTGGCACAAACAGGGGCGAACTTACCATCTGCAAATCTGCTTGGTAATGGAATATAAAAAATTGTAACTATGAGTTGAATGGGCGCTGACGACCTCGGACGAGGCGACACCTGCTTAGATATAGTGGTGGCAAAGGAGGCGATAACACTACCTTTGGTTGGTGAAAAAGATTGGCCGGAGTAGCAGCACTGTCAACGCCGCCGAAACTGGTTGGTGGTGGTGTAGCCGGCATCCCCACTACCCATAAGGATGAGTACGTGACGAGGGCTAAACCGACGCAGAGGTCGAGGCAAGCGCAGGCGCAAAGCGCGGACCGGTCGTTGTCGTGGATGCGCTGGAGACGGAAGGCGCCAGCAGCGAGAGATGGTGCTGACGTGGTGATGGTTTGAAGGCCGGAGGCAGAAACAGCGACAGCGACTCTCACGCGCTGCAGATGTATGGAACTATGTATGTGATACTCAGGGTACGTCTCCGAAGGAAACACTGCGGGCAGAGACGAAAGCCCAGCAGCGCAACGTTGAGATGACCTAAAATCAACTGTCAGCAGGTCTTTCAACTGCAATGTAAACGACCATAGGCACGAAGCCGCCAGGAACGGCAACACCTCAGCCCATGGCCGAGCACAACACGCCGCGAGGCTCTACGCGACATATTTATATGTGTCGTCGAGTTCTGTTACAGACTCGACCACTCCGGGGTGGGATTCGGGACCCGTGATGGCGCCAACGTTGCTGGATTGGAGCGCGAACGGCGCGCGCGAGACGGATGATGGTGTCTGTTGGCCGAGTATTGACTGCGCACCGTGGAAGAGTAGACGCATTTTGTGCCGTGCAAACTCTGGCGAGCTGCTATATTGCTAGAGGTCAGCTGTCATCATCTTTTCTTCGGATGTCAGTTATGCAAACGAGGAAAACAGGTCACGTAAAACAGGACAATAGCGGTCAAGGTGCAGAGTGCGTGTATATTTGGTATCGTAATTATCATAACTGCCTCGCTTGCTTTCCGAACATCCGTTTAAAATTGATCTGGTCAAGTTAGCCTCCGGCCCTTCGATAACGCCAGTCTCTATTGACATACCTAAAGTCATGCTCATGCTGACATCCGTATTCTCCACCATCTTGGTGAACTCCTCAAAGCTGATCTTCCCGTCATGGTCCAAGTCGGCCTCCATAATCGTCTTGTCCACAATCTGCTGCAACTGCTGGTCCTTCAAATTGCTGCCCACCATCATCTTCAGGACAATGAAGAGCTCGCCGTTGCTGATGTATCCGTCGCGGTCAATGTCGTAGACCTTGAAGGCAAAGCGGAGCTTCTGCTCCTTGTTTCCTTTGCTGCTGAAGGCGCTCAATCCGGAGACGAACTCCTGGAAGTCGACGTCGCCACCTCCATCCTCGTCGAAGATAGCAATGAGTCTGGGTCCAGGTTAGCTTGTGGCAACGGCGTATTTATGTGGCTGCGCGTACCGGGTGGCTAATGGGTTGGATGCGATTTGTGGCAAGCTCAGAAACTCTTCGCGCTCAATGGTACCTGAGTTGTCCTACAGCGATGTTAATAAGGGGTTCTGGTTGCAAGAACATGAAGTATTCATGACGCCTACGAACCTTATCTAACTTCATGAACCGCTTACGCAGTCTCTCGACTTCCTCTCTGTCAACTGCGGCTCGTTGTTAGCTGCTGTCGCGGTGATGCGGTGGCAGAGAGTTGCGCACAGTTGGACCCTTGGACAATGCCCTCCATGACACTGGCTTGGTTGCCCATGATTGCGATAGGCTAGGTATATTAAAAAAGGTCGAATGGTATGATAAATGGCAGGTAGAGAGGCACGCAAACTAAGAAACGCCCGCGGCTGAGATGATGGGGATTGGTCGTGGATTCAGGGTGTTGTGATTGTAGTAGCGCGGGGTCTTAGAGGGTCTCTGGAGAAGATGGCCCTGTACGGTGACAGCCTTGTGTGGGCAACCAACCAAAGAAGCGCCGAACTTTAAGACGACGACAGGATGGCCTTGTGCGCAAAACGAGGGAAGTGAAAGAAGTAGTAAGCTTGTCTAGTATTAAAAACTCCAAAGTCTGATAGCACAAACATGAAGTAATCCTCATCTAATCGCGCGTCTCTCGGTGTCGAGGTACGAGTAACGCGGATATACGATAAGAGTTAAGAGGTCCTCGGGTCCAGCCTTGGTATCCAATCAGTCCCAAAATAGACATTACTCGTAGTGAACTTGAGCAATAAAATCTTGATGGAGTCTTGATCAAAGATGGTTTTGGTCCGGCGATATCACATCCTCATCATACCATTTGCATACCGTGTGGTTAGCACGATTTTCCTGTCGTTACTCTTCTGAGTTCCACGCCCTCCGTTTATCGTCTCACCTCTCACGTACGAGTGCTGTACTTATAAGGGCAATACGCTTCCAAACGTCTTTTCGACTGCAAGGACGTCATTCAGGCCACTAGATTATCGTTCTCCCACGACTATATCGCAAACAAGCACTGAACTTACATTATAACTATAAGGATATCAAGACTTAGGCGCGCGGATATATATCCGTCACCCCGTTATCGAGTTAGACGCGCCTCTCCCCCTCTTGGCAGTCCCTATCAGGCCCCTTCGGTAAATACTGCCAGCCATCACCGCTTCCAGCACCCTCAGCCGGCCCGCGCTTGGGCCACTCCTCCCACTGGCAATCTCAGCCAACAGGCACTCACACCACACCAAACGAAAAACTTGCAGCAAGAGCATCGCCAACGTCAAGTCATCGGATCGTCGCGACAAAAACATCAAAATATCCCCACCACAACGATATTTCATTCTCAAAAGTCGATCATTCAAACACTGATGATACGCGCTTCCTGAAGACACCAGTTTCGCCTGGGCGTCCTTCACAAAATTTGTCGTGTTCTGGCACATCTGGCCTGAACGCCCGCCTGTGATCGGTCATGACGCGAAGTACTCAACCGGGCCTGCGCTTTCGGACCCGCAAACTCGCGCCCAAAAATTTACTTCCTGTCCTTCGCGAGGACCAAATCGACTCCGATGAATACAAGGAGCTCGTCGATAATCATTTTAAAGTCGAAACTGGCGTCGAAAAGTCCGAAGAGAATGTAAGTTTGCTATTTTTAGTACATAAAATCATGATGTCACGTGAGAATATCGACCTCGAATTGGCCAGTGTCACTCGAATTTTATATCACGACCTCCAACCACCCCAACCACCTCAACCACCTCAACCACCTCTGTCGGGGTTCAAATTGCTAGATGCAGCATCGCATAGCGATATCTAATCATTATGCTGTCGTTTCAATACTAACCTTGTCCAGGAATACCATCTTCAACAGGCTCTCGCCAACGCCCTTGGCCGCGGTAACAAGGGGGAGGCCCAGAAGATAGTCCCCGCACCACCAGCCGAGGAGTCGAAAGAGATCAACTACGACGAACTCTACAAACTCACCTTCACAAAATCCTCCTCTTACATTCGTTTTTCTCAAACTGTGGAAGAATGCACAGGTTGCCAGTATGATATGACCAGTGAGGATGATGTCTTTCTCAAAACATATAACCAAACGAGGTCGGCGGCAAGCCAATGCTCCGAGGATGACTTTGAGAAGATTATGGAGGTTTTCGAGACCACCGCTGCCCGGCAAGCACCGTTCGCAGCTGTCGACCAGACTGTCGTCGCCTATGATACTATGGAAACCATCCTGAAAATGGAAATCGATAAGAAGGCTCAAGTCTTTACGAAAGATATCTATGAATATTGGAGGACGAGAAGACAAGTTTCGGGCAATCGCTCACTACAGCCGACCCTGAAGTTTGAGCTCCACCAGGATAGTGACGATGGAGATCCATACGTTTGCTTCCGTCGCCGTGACGTCCGCCTAACTCGCAAGACTAGAGCAAGAGACTTCCAAGTTACGGATAAACTGAAGAAGCTCCGCCTAGAGCTTGAGGAAGGCAGGAAGTTAGTCCAGACAGTAGTGCAACGGGAGGACATCAAGCGAGAACTACTCGCAACTGTTCGCAAGGTCTTCGAAATGCGTGCCAAGCTCAAGGACGTTCGTCAACAGCTTGGTATCAAGGTTGACGACGAAGACCTGATTAATCAGAAGGCAAGTAACTCACCTGAAATCGATCGAACGGTTCCTAACCTCCCTTACAGCCACAGAAGAAGAAGCCAGTCGAGGTGCCACAAATACAGCGACCATCTGGCAACCAAATCCGTCTGCCAAACAGATCAGATGGCCGTCCACTCGAAGCTGATCTTACTCAACTCGAGGACCTCAAGGATCAAAGACAGCTTGCTCTCGAGCAAGAGATCCAGCAAAAGCTTGCACAGCACCAGAAGTGGAACCTGAACCATGTCGACTTGACAATGGATCCACTTATGGAGCGACCAGTACCTGTCGAATCTAACTGGCGCACTGCCACCACCCAATATCTCCTTACACCACCTGCCTCTCTCAGCGAAGAGTCCTCACAAGACCAAGCATCAGAGACCGCGAATCTTATGAAGTCTTTCTCCCGGCTCGAAGAAGCTCATACACAGGTATCTTTCAGGAGGCGCTTTGGACGCAATGGACGTATGTGGATCGACCGTAGAGGCCTGCCACCGTCGCCAATAAGCGACATGGATGACATCAAGGCCGACCAGTGGAAGTACGACCAGGACTCCGACGATGAAATGCCCGATTATGTCATGGATCCATTCAGCATTGAAGCTCTGAAGTTCAGAGCCATGATTCCAGGGCCATCTCCAAGACGAGGCATTCCAAATGAAGCACCTCGGCCGCCAAATGGCATTCCTGTCAACGTCCAGCAAACTCCTAACCGACTCACGTCGTCGGCCCCCGTTCCTACTCAACGCCCAGCTTGAATCGTCACCCTCAGGCTCTTTACCACCACGATGTGTACATATGGATTGCTTTTTGACGGCGTTGCCCCGGTTCGGGCACTAGCATTGCTTGATCGTTTCGGTCGGATATATGAATGGCCTCCCAGACCGAGGAGGAGTGTATTTTAGCGCCTGTACGGTCACCGGGACGAGGATATGAAAATGGGTCGAGACGAATTGCGTCCACGTATCCGAGATAATGATTCTCAACCAAATATATAAGAATAATTCAGCTCATCGCTCATCTCTTACTCTTCTTGTGTGCCTTGTTGTCGTCCTCCTCTCTCTCTCTCTTGATTTTCTCGCCGATCATCTTCTTGTTCTCGGACTGGAACGTGGCGGCTTCGGTCATGGCCTCGGTGAGGACGTATTTCTCGCCTTGGCGGACCTTGATCGCCATGCGGGTTCTGTGCGGGAGATCAGATCGCTCGAGCAGCTTCTCGTCTTCGGCGGCAGTGGTGGCGTATTCTTGAATGCGACGCTTGAGAGCGCCCTGAATGACACCACCAACCAGTTTTGTCTCCATTTTCGAGCGGCTGCGCAAGCTCAACTTGGAAGACTTGAGCGCACCCAATGTCTCCTTGTCGACGAGAAGCAGCCAGATGAAGGCGACAAGCTCGTCTGGGATGGCTGGATATTCTTCGTCGGCGTGCGCGATGTCGTAGGAATCCTCGTAAACGTCCTCTCTCTTGGCGAGCTCCACACGAGCATCGACCTCGGTCTGGCGCACCTTGAAGTCCTTGTACAAATCTTTTCTGATGTAGTTGATGATCGGTGTGGTCGGGAGCTCTGCCACATCGAAGACGGCGTGCTTGTCGGTGACATAGCCATAGCGACGGAGAAGATCCGAGCGAGGGAGCTGTCCAGAGTCATTCAAAATTTCTTCTTCGGACTTTATTGGTCTGATAGCCCTCATCTCCAGATCATCGCCATCATAGTGTAGGCGTGCGTTGTTGTCTGCATCGGCGTTGAGCATGTCCGCCAGTGGGATCATGGCCATGTTGGTTTCTTCATCCTCCTCTTCAACAAGATCTTCCTCGCTCGCTTTTTCTTCCTCGTCCTGATTTGACTCTGGGATATCGAAGGCGTATGCCATGATTGTAGAGGCGACCCTGTGGAAGAACTCTGAACTGCTTCCCTCTGGTACGACCTTGGAGATGGACCGCTGGAAAATCTCCTCCGCCTGGTCTCTGCCGATCTTGTTGACCACAGCGCTGGCTTGAAGCTCAGAGAGTTCCTCTGGAGACCAGAAAACCAAGCTGTCCAGCCTCTCGGGCAGGACTTTGAAGTATGGTGCCCACTTGGAGTCTGGGTTCGTGGCTTCGTTCATGATGACGGCGGTGAGGGCCTGGGTATGTTAGCCACCGCTGTACCACGCAAATTTCGTGCGCAGTCGCAACTAACCAACCATGGTGGCATCTCCTCGAAGCCATCGGTCGAGATGTCAGTCTTCTTGGCGAGAATGTCTGGCAATGCAGTTTTCATGCTGAGTGTGCTGTTGCGGGGAACGCTGAAAATTAACTCGTCCTCTTCAAAGTCGCCATGTGCGACTGAGCAGTTTGTCAGCTTCTACGCTCTTTAGTAACTCTGATGAAGATATCCCTCTGAAATTAAGGAAGCCTCATTGGTCGCCATAATGGCTATCCCGAAGTTGTCAATGAAGAAGGGAAAGATGGTCACTCACCCAAAGCCCTTCCACGGCCATCGGCTCTGAGATCGGTCAGGACAGCCTTTGGGCTAATCTTCACACCAATCTGGTTTAACCAGTTGAGGAAAACCTCGGTATTCTTCTGAAATTGGTCGTCCATAGCTGCGTATGTTGGGCAGTATGCCTCTGCAAAGTCGAAGTGTTTTGGCCGCGGTGCGAAAGTTGAAGGGTGGGAGAGGATTATGCCACTTGTTGGAGGATACTGCTTCGCACACAATTGCGGGCTTAGCGCAGCGTAACATCATTGAGAGGTCGATGCCGAGCAATTGATTGGAGGATAAGGCAGGTAGCCTGAGGCACGAGGAGGGTTGGAGGATTTTGTGCAAATCAGACAGGTTAGACAGTGCCAGACAGTGCTAGACAATGCAAAGTCCGATTAGAGTGGCCGTGAGCCCGTTGACGGCGTGACCCTAGGTCCCACAAGAGAGGTCGCCGAATTTAAACAATTTGATCACTGCCAGCTACTCTTAAAGCTTTCGGTTGGAGAGACGAAGACCCTTATGAGAGTGCTAGGCGGTATAGCTTTATATCTTAACTGTATTTTCAATCTTTAGGCTCCGAAGTGCTCACCGGTTAGCGATGATCTCGCAACTGCTTCTTGCACCTCGTGTCCGCCAGAGACTGCCGAGACACAGACATATTTTAACGGGCCCGAGGCTTGCGCAGATCCCTCGCGTGTCGGCATGGCGCCCCAGACGGCCAGGGCCTTTATCTTATCTATAATCTTATCCAGGATCTTATCCACGATCTAATCTCTGAGACACTGGGAACGACGACGATCAACCATCGGGGGACTAAATACATCCTCCCAACCACGAAGCTCTCCCCTATCCCCACCATAACAGCGTTCTGCCTCACCTTTTACTGTCTCCCTCACTCCTCAAGACATCTCATACAATGGGCTGCGCAATAGGCCTCGAAGGCTCCGCCAACAAACTCGGCGTCGGCCTCATCTCTCACTCCCCAGGTGCTCCCGCCCAAATCCTCTCCAATATCCGCCACACCTACGTCTCACCTCCCGGCGCCGGTTTTCTCCCCAAAGACACAGCACAACATCATCGTCGCCATGTAGTCGATCTTGTAAAGCGCGTGCTGGCCGAATCCAAGATCAAAATCTCCGACATAGACTGCATCTGCTACACCAAAGGCCCAGGCATGGGCGCACCTCTCCAGAGTGTGGCTGTGGCAGCACGCATGCTGAGTTTGCTGTGGGATAAACCGATGGTTGGCGTAAACCATTGTGTAGGCCATATCGAGATGGGGCGGGAGATTACGGGGGCGCAGAATCCGGTGGTACTGTACGTGTCGGGAGGGAATACACAAGTTATTGCTTATGCGGAGCAACGGTATAGGATCTTTGGTGAGGCGCTGGACATCGCCGTTGGGAACTGCCTCGATAGGTTTGCAAGGACGCTGGAGATTAGCAATGACCCGGCACCCGGGTACAATATTGAGCAGTTGGCGAAGAAGGGGAAGGTGTTGGTTGATCTGCCGTATGCTGTTAAAGGCATGGACTGCTCGTTCTCGGGTATTCTGGCGAGTATTGATATTCTGGCTGAAAATCTGAAGAAGAACCCAGACACAAGAGATGAGATTACGGGGGAGGTTATCACGACGGCCGATCTGTGCTTCAGTTTGCAGGAGACGATTTTCGCTATGTTGGTAGAGATCACTGAAAGAGCGATGGCACATGTGGGAAGCAGCCAAGTGTTGATCGTTGGTGGTGTTGGATGCAACGAGAGGCTACAGGAGATGATGGGACTTATGGCAAGGGATAGAGGAGGAAGTGTCTTTGCGACGGATGAGAGGTTTTGCATTGACAACGGAATCATGATTGCGCATGCTGGCTTATTGGCGTATGAGACTGGCTTTACGACGCCGTTGGAGGAGAGTACTTGCACTCAAAGGTTCAGGACGGATGAGGTGTTTGTCAAGTGGAGAGACTAAGCTATAACTGCTAACCAGCTCTCCTAAACTGGACAGTTACTGGAAGAGAAAATCTACAGCAGAGAGAGATCCTGAGCGCTTTATCCGAAAGTACGGCATGCCAAAGCGGTGGGCAAGACGAGAAGATCAAGCATAGTGGTGCCATCAAGTCTCCGGCCAGAAAGGCGCGGGACAGAGAAAAAGATGCTCAATATCAATATGGGGGGCGTGAGAAGGATAAAACTAGCTGGCGCCAGGGTGAAGTAAGATTACCAAGTGTCGCCACGAGGACCGAGGCAAAGGTGACTCGACGGACTCGTGAAGGTGTGGGCATACGGATCAAAGAAAGACCAACGCTACTTGGAGTCCACTATCTAGACTGAATGTTGAGGTTGTTAGGAATCGACTCGTTAGGAAGTCACTTGCTATGTATCTACGTAGCTATGTCCTGGAGAAGCGGTAGAGTCGAGTTAAGCGAAGGCAGACCTCGTCACGGTTGTCCTTTTCCTCTCGACCGTGGCAGAAAATATTTTGACCTATGGCGCGCTTTACATTGTGCCCATAGCTTCATAACCATGCACACCCCATCTCCCAACTTTTTGCCTCGATTCCCGCTTGCACCGCCATCCATCACGAACTTGTATCGCTCCAAGCCAACCTCCAAGTCAAACCCCCCGGTTTCAGTTCTGTGGCGTGCATTCAGCAAGTGTATCCCGCGGACGCCGTCGGTCTTGCAGTGGGCAAGCCTATCCACCAACACACATCGTAGTCCGTTTCCTCGTGCCTCTGACAAGATGTCTATATAACTGTGGCCGGGGCATTCCTCAGTTAAACCAAGCAAATCGGGATGAAGGACTGACGGATTTAGATTTCGATTGTGGAAGCGAGCTGCCAACGCCACAGCAACGTCATGAGAGGCGCCAGATCTCCCGGCATATTCGATCTCGTTTCTGAGAGGTAGAGTTAGTCTGTAATCTGTGCCTTGGATATTCGGCCACCATGGTTTGGACTGTAAGCCATTTATAAAAGGTAGATAAACGGTTTAGCGCCCTTGAAGGTAGGCTTTTACGTCAGGATCTCCCACGATGTAGCCGAGCACAACAGCGTCCATGTCCGCTTTCCCATACGGTCGTACTACCTCCGGCTCTGTGGGCCACTCGTCGTCGATAGAGGAAGGAAACATAGGTGATCCGTCGCTCGCGCCCAACTGCTGAATCCGAGGTGTGCTCCTTTGGGGTTTTTAAAATGCACTTTCGACAGCGGTGTTAATCTTTAATAAGGCAGGCCAGGTGCGGATGGCGCATCTTTCGCCACCCTCGTGCTGTCCATGTATAACACCCTCCACCACAGCGGATCCTTGTGCCAATAGCTCTGGCTATGGGGTCCACCGTGTATGAGAGTACTCTGGGGTCGGAGTGTGACACAGTGTGTAATGAATACATCATCAATAGACAAGCATACATTCTCGATTCGAAATACTTCCTTGTGACTTTATCGTCGTTGTAGGTTACGCCCATGCCTCAATGCGTGCAAAGCGGCTTCATGGAACACGAGACACTGCCAACAGGCAGTGTCTCATAGTGGATGAGAGAGGGAGGGGGCCGTGCACAGCTCGAAGGCAGGAATAAATTCGGTCTACAGTTCTACCTGAAATCCTGCTGTGTCTGATGTGGCAAAGTTGCGAGACCCCTCTTATTATTTCAACCAGCTGCTATACGCGTACTAGGCATAAAGCAACCAAGATCCCTTAGCTAATCTCGTCTACACTCTGCTATACCTCAAGTCGTGTCGTCAGAAGTCGGCTTATACATTATCGTAGTCACGTACTATGAGATGTTAGCAGGAGATACTATTTGACATGAGAAATCAGAGACAGTGTAACTTACCTTCCGCTTATACCTAGTCGTAGCACTTACAGCCAACACATTTCCCTTGATACTACTCGTCGCCAAATGATTCAACACAGTATGATTCGGCATGATCAACACCGAATTATCATCTTTCATCGGCGGGTTCTGGTTCAAGATAGGCTTGCCCAGAAATCCTGGCAAACTTGGCGGAGTCGGCAGCTTCTGGATAGCTGCTGCTGCATAGCGGTATGCTGAGGAGTCCTCTGGCTTGTCGAGGTCCAGTAGGTACTGGGGAATGGTAGACGCGTAGTGCTTCCTGCCCAGGACTGGTTTGGTGCGCACGGGTTTCCGCTTGTCTTCGCTGCGCTTGTCGTCTTCGTTGGAGCCATTGCCGTGTGCTGGATACTCAGTGTATGGTGACTGATCACCGTCATCATGTCTAGGCACATCATCTGAGCTGACCTCGATATAGTTAACGAGGTTATTTCCAAAATCCACGGTGGTCGGCAGTTCTGGGGAGACATTCATATTTCCATCAACGATAAAACGAATATGGTGGGTACCAGGATGAACCGGGACGATAGCTTGCCAGTACCCCGGCTTTCCCTGCACAGGATGAAGCTTGGACTTGCGGTTCCAGTTAAAGATTGTGCCGGTAACATAGACCTTCTGTGAGCTTGGGTCGCCGCGCCAGGTGAACGGAGTCGGCACCAAGGGCCTCGACTTATCAATAGGCAGCTCCTCATCATCTTCATCGTCGTCCGTGCCACTCATGGCTGATAATGGCCCCGTCAAGGCCTCTCCCATCTCCAGCGGATCAAGATCTGGCACCGGTGTCTGAGCATCAGCCGGACCCAAGATGGGCGAGCCAGGCGTATGAACCTCCTCCTCAATCGGCAGCGGAAGGCGCGGCGGTCTATTAAGTTGATGGGACATAGTGTCGGCCAGCATACCAGTTGAATCTACGTGGGAGCTAACGTACGGAGATTTAATACCGTTGGATGCGTCTGAAGCCGCGGATGAGCTAACTGGCTGGGGGACCGCAACTGGTTTACTATTCTCTGGGTACTGGGGTAGTGAGTTTGGCTTCGTAGGTGTTTGGTGTGACTGCGTCTGGGCCGGTTGCTGCTCTCGCGCCTGGGAAGACCTATTCTTGGGCGATGCCGAATAAGGACTGTTGTTTGATGGCGAGGCATGTTGAGGTGGCGCGTAAGGCTGTGCGTACTCGTTGTGCTCGTATCGTGACTGCCGTTGGGAGCCAGACTGCGTGTACGACGGACGTTGGGAGGAAGGCTGCGGCTGGCTTTGTAACGGTCGTGTGCGGTGCGTAGATGTTGTGCCGCGCGCCTGTACCTGGGAGGACTCAGGTGGTGCGCCTCGTTGTGAGTGAACGCTCTCTCTTAGCTTAGGCTCGCGGCGTCGTTCAGATGGTGCGACGGCGGGTGACCCCGTGTTTGCTTGGGCCTGAGCTCCATGGGTCGAGCCAGCTGGGGAAGAAGTGCTGCTCGACTTCGGGTGAGTCGTAGAAGGGTTGTTACCCATGCCGGCGGACTAAGTGGTTTGGTACTGTTGCGCTGCTTATTGCTGTACTACTTGCATGCTACGAGTGTGATGCGCTGGTTGCTGGCTTTCTGCTGGGATGTAATATTGTGGAATGAGTTGTCGAGGTATCTTCGCAACTCGCCTCAATGACTTCGGTGGGCTCGCTGTGATAAGACTTGCTTCCGATAAGAGTGTTGGCAGTTCCTCAATGGCCGGTTACTTCGTACGCTGGCCGACGAGCGCAATCAATTGCTTGTAACGGCTCTCAGAAGCTGTATCTTGCCCTTCGCGAATGTCTTGTGTCCAAGCAAGAGTCTGTTATGCAAAGATTGAACCAGGATGTGCATATATACGGTTTGTTCAGTGACTTCGGAGTATTGAAGGATGAATCTGTCGGTCGATTTCGCCTGTGCCGGCGCTCCCTTAGCGGTAGCCACTCCGCCCCCCTCTATGGCCAGAGCTCCATGACAGCACCTCGGGACGACAGGGGGCATGGGTATAGCATCAGCCACACAGGTGAGCTTCAGAGTACGAGTAGCTACATCGTCTCGAACAAAATTGCCAAATAGCCGAGTTCCATACTAAGTTGATGCGTAGCACGCGCTCCCCTATCTCATTACAGCATATATCCTCAGAGCCTCTTTCTCGCAAAAGAAGCAGCCAGCTTCAAGTCATTCACCATGGACGCCTTGAACCAAATAGCAGACAACGGGCCTTCCACGACCACAAAGACCATCATAACATCGGTATTCCACTACTCAACGCTGCCAATCATTGTTTTAACCAGAACCATCATATCAATACTACTCACCATCTTTTCACCTCTAATACACCTCGGCTCATTTTTCTGGCGTGTAACCACCGCTCCTTTCTCAATATTATGGAAGCTAGAGGTAAAGCCGCATGAACTCGAGGTTTTAAAGTCGAATGTTAATGCGTGATTAGACACTCTACATATATTTCGGGATCGCAGCCTTCATCGGCCTCCTCACCGGCATAATCCTCTACTTCTTCAGCGAGATGCTCGTTGCGCTGCTTTCACTCGATCAACCTGAGCCGCCACGGAGAAATGGCAGGAAGCTTGGCAGATGTAACGACGAGGAAAAGTCAAAGTCGGTTGGGGAGAGGGGGATGGATGAGTTGCCTTGGTATGATGGGTCGTTTGGGAGGGAGATGGACCCGTTTAAGAGGAGGGAGGTGGGTGGGTTGACGGGATTGTCGAGTCAGGTTATTTTGGAGGAGGATTCGGATGGGAGTCATTTCTAAGTTAGTGTCGTGGGAGAAGTCGTCAATGAAACCCCGAACCAACACTACATCAAGCATTACAGCTGTGATAAACTGTGTGAATGTGACACCTATATACACAGATTCTGGCTGGACCGGTTAACCGTATCCGCTCGACATAAAAGCTTGCGTGAGAAAGCCGTGAAAATGAATCCTGATAATCCGTTTGTACCATGCCAAGCGATATGGTGTGGACAGTTTCCTGGATCTTATAACCCGCCGGGCCGGTTGCAATTGGCACACAACCATCAGCGTCCTCCTCAACAGCAACATAGGAGGCAGCAATCATGCAGTCGTACTCGATATCAATAACGCCCGCAGCCTCAAAGAGGTGCTTGATGTTGTTGAGGTCGTTGTTGAGGTCGTTGTTGAGGTCGTCGTTGATCTTTTTTGCCATCATCGGGGTCACCGACCAAAACGTTGACGCAGTCGGCGCAGACGTTGAACAGCATCCAAGCCCATGAGTCCTTGTCAACGTCGTCAGTAGATTTGCGCAGTTCTTGAGCGGCGGCTGGAAGGTGGTCGCGCTCATAGCTCTCGATATACGTAGCGAACTTGTAGAAGGACCAGTTGAAGGGATTACCCATGATTCGGCTCGAGGTAACGGTCAAATCAAGGCAGACCAAGAGACCTGTAAACTAAGGCACTCAGTACCTTGCACATCCGTCAATATAGGATAACCGGACTGACCACTGATAAGAGGTAAAGTCTGTACGCCCAAGTTCCAAGCGCAGCTTCAGCGCATCAGCTTTGAGCCTACTGTAGGGGATACTTTAGCACGTCTGTGCTAGCACGAAAGAACTGGGCGCTAACATTGCCTTGCGAGTTACGCTCCTGAGACTAAACCGTGATGACAACGGCATAATCTAATTACCCAATTCTTGGTCTTTGCGGTGCGACGCAGGCACCCGCTTATGTGGGCAACTTCGAGTAGGCGTTTGCAAGTTGGCCACAGAAAGAATTCAAGGATTCTGTCCTGATAGGGAAGTTCATCCATGAGCACGAGGTAGTGCCAATCGGGCAACTCAAGGTCAAAGACGAACTGTTTACTTTGCGTGCGTTCATTCCTCGAGAGAGCCAAACCCGGAAACTACTTGCCTCCCTCCATTGGTATCCCACACGTAGGGTTCATGTTTGCTCTTTCGATTAACAGTAGTAAAGCGTCACATAAAGCACAAAAGTAAAGATAACAAGTGAAGTTTGTAATGGTAACATCTTTTGTAACATGAGATTTATCTTGCTACCCTATAATCCGAATTCGTTCAAAATCAAGCTGAAGTCAGTCGCCTTCAAGCTGCGGTATCTCTTCCCAAACGCCTCCAAATTTTGTTCCCTAGCCCCTCTGGGCTAATAAGTCTCAAACTCCTGTAACCAATGACCGAGTCGTAGCTCTAAGTCGTAGCTCTCCCATATTACACTCGCATTATCTTACATCTTCTCCATATGCTTTGGCAATCCACCCTTGCCAGCAAGCTCATTAGAATCGACCTTCTCCGGCGCATGCTCAATGGTAGCAAGGAACGCCTCCAAGCCAACATCATGTCTCGCCTGGCGCATAATGGCGGCATCTTCCTCACCAGTCTTGGAGTTGAAGACTCTATCCATGTCCTCCATGGTGGCGTTCTTGGTCTCTGGGAGGTAGAACCAGACCCAGACGATACCGGTGGCCAAGAAGCCTGCGAAGAAGAGGTAAGTTCCCCACTCGATGGTCTCGAGCATAGGTGGGACGTAGAAGGCGACGGCGAAGTTGTTGAGCCAGTTGGAAGAGGCGGAGATGGAGGAGCCCTTTGCTCTGATGGAAATTGGGAAAATCTCGGAAATGAGAGTCCAGGAAACTGGGCCCCAGGTGGCGCCGAAGGCGGCAATGTAAACCCAAATCAAGGCGACACAGACCCATCCAACAACAACGTGGGATGGCCAGTCGTGCTGGAGCTTAGCGACGATGATGGCGACGGTAACCATGGAAAGGCACATTACCACGGATCCGACGAGCAACATAGCCTTTCTGCCGACCTTATCGATGATAAGCATAGCTGGAACAGTGGCAACCAAGAAAACAACACCAGTAACACCAGTGGCGAGAAGGGCCTGGGTTCCGCCAGTCAATCCCAGAGACTCGAAGATGTTGGAGGCGTAGTAAATAATAGCGTCGATACCAGACCACTGCTGGAAGAACATGATCAACCAACCGGTTGCAACACGCTTCATGTTATCCTTGGTTCTGAAGCAGTTGGCGTACTGGGCAATTTGGACCTTGACGAGGCTTCTGTTGTTCTTGTCGGCGAGAGTTGGATTTCTGGATGCAAAAGCACGCTCTTCGGAAAGGGCCTCGGCCTTGATCTCGAGGTACTCGACCTGAACCAACTCGTGCTCCATTGGGAGTTTTCTCAACCAAGCGAGAGTCTTCAATCCCTCCTCCTCACGGCCGACCTGAACGAGCCATCTTGGAGAGAATGGCATGAACCAGACGCCAATGGCGAGAATGACAGCTGGACATCCCTGGATGATGGAAGGCACACGCCATGCCATGTCGGTTTGGCTCTCGCCGGTGCCGCCAATGTAGTTGGTGCCGTAACCGACCCAGAAAGAAATCATAATACCGAGAATGGTGGCGAACTGGTAGAAGGAGACGAGGAGGCCGCGCATCTCTGGTGCGGAAAGCTCAGCGTTATAGAGTGGGCCAACTCCAGAGAAGATGCCGACACCGATACCAGTGAAGAAACGGCCGGCGTAGAGGAGGGAGGAGTTGCCATCACTGGCACCGATGTAGAGGAAAGATCCAAGAATAACCCAGAGACAGGCTTAGCGAAGGTTAGCAGTTTTCCTAACTGATTGACAAAGCACAAAACTTACCAATGAACATGGATCTCTTGCGGGAGAGGACATCAGACAAGACACCAGCGGAGAGAGAACCGACGAGACCTCCAAGCTGGAGGATAGACGTGAGCCAACCCGTTGCTCCAGAAGAGCCAACAACAGATGGGAAGTTCTCCTTGAATCTGGTCATGACGAGAGCCTGTCCGAGGACACCTTGCTGGTAGCCATACTCGAAACCTCCAAGCGACGCGAAGAAGGCTAAGAAGATGATTTTTGGGTTATTTGCAACTTCTCATCGTTAGTGCTGGAACATGCTTACTTGGATGACTGTAGCTTACTTGTCTTCCATTTTGAGTGCGCTGCAACTTGAACACGCTTATCAGGCTGTGCGAGTCTGTCCGCATTGGTATAGCCCTCCTCGTCGGAGGATGAGTCTAACATCTTGAATGGATTGAGCGTGTGCGATCAAGATGAGGACGTTGTTGATGGTCAGGCAATTCGCCGATGATAGATGCACGTGAGATGTGAGAGACGTGGTGAAGGTGAGACGACAGAATGAAAATCATAAAGTGCGACATAACGAAATATATATACTCTGCTGCTTTTTTCCACAAGCAAGACCATGACAACGGGGCATTCTCGCACCCTTGCTCTTTTCCCCAGACGACCAATCCGTCGTGCTGTAAATTGCCTGGGATCCTTGTCATCGTGGATCGATGTTCTCGTGTGGAGTAGTGCCGATTCCCCAAACTCCAAGGTACTGTAGACAAGAACTTCCACCCCATATTGATCCATCTGGTGCCACCATGCCCCAAATCTGGGGTCTCCACGCTCCTTCATGACCTGCAAAACCCGGGAGAAAAGGCTACTGAAGGAATCCACAGCAACTCACATGAGGGAAGCGCCCGTCTGACTATACCCAAAGAGGGATGCATAGGCACTTCGCTTGGCGTCTGGCTTGCACACCGGCTAGCACCAGCCCTCGTAAACGAGGCTTATGCCGGACACGAAACTAGAAAGCTTGTTGACGTTCCACTTCCGCCCACGCCATGCCCAATCGGTTAAAGACGGCCATGGGAGGGTCCCGTAGTTTGTCTAGACTCTCCAGGAAGAATTTCTCAATTCAGCGGCCATCACTTGGACCCTGAAGTTTAAAAGTCGGAAGAAGGTCAAATTGATGGAATTAATGGAATTAAGGGAATTAAGGGAATTTACAGAATTTACAGAATTTACAGAATTTATAGAATTTATAGAATTTATAGAATTTATAGAATTTATGGGACAACGGCACAGAAGAAAGACCATTTGGCTGGAGTGAAAACACGGTTCCTGCTGTCTGGACGTAACCATACACTTATAACCAGAGCTGTTGTCAATAAACCAAAAGTTCCTCGTAACCAGCTGGTACCCAGCTGGTGCTCAGCTAGTATCCAGAATGCTGGCGACAGTGACAACACGAGTAGCGGCAAAGATGGCGTCGTGCTGGAGGTAGGCCGAGGGGTCAGTCTCGTGTTAACGCCAAGTCGAATAGGGCCGTTTGATCTTCACCGTAAGTAGTCATCGGCTTTTCCGGCCGCCAAGATGGTTTGACGCAGCGACCCTACCGCCAGACGGGACTAGAACGCCACGGGACCAGCACATTGTAGGGGCGAGTCTGTACCGCCGCCAGGGCGCTTAGCCAAAACAGAGCACTTTAGGCTCGATCTTCCTAAATCAGTTAGCCTCGTGGCTGCATCTTGCGATTCTGGAGGCGCACAAAGTCTGTGCAGAAGTTCAGGGAAAAATGCTAAGCGCCGCCCGTAGGCTGTTATTCCCTTTTCCATCGTCAATCCTCCCCGACCCAATCTCAGAGAAACACTGCCAAAACTTTGACAGCACTCCCATCATCTGCATTCAACGCCAGTGTCTGGAGAAAGCGGGACTTGTCAACAATTCTTCCTAGATCATCCGCTGCCAGCCAAAAAAGGCTTTTACGTGATGTCATTGCGCGGGTAGCTTTCTCGCGGCAGCCCTCACTTAGAGTCTTCATTACCACGATGGCAACCCGGGGTAACTCGCGACCCACCCCCGTGGGAAAGCAACGAGTGCGCACCGGTTGTCAGACATGTCGACGGCGTCGGCGAAAATGCAAGTACAACTTATCTTCTCAACTACCTGCCTTTCTTTCCAAGCATTTTCTGCTGCTTCTCAAGCTTCAATTTCATGTTGCATATCTACATAATAGTTAACTTAGTTCAGTGGTGGGCAGAAGTCGTCGTAGATAGATTAGAAGCTAAATAGTCAAACACAGGTGATGAGCGGAAACCTCGTTGTGAAGCATGCGAGCTGAAGGGCTTCGCGTGTAAATACGGCACTGACTTGACATTTGTCCTGCAAAACAAGGTAGGCCACAATGTCTCATTGTCTGCGTACCTTGTTGTCCCTCTGATCCACTTATTAAACCTTCTCCTAGTTCGTCGTAGAGCCTACAAGTGTCACTCCTCATGCAGATGCTTCGACGGCGTCAGGGCAGAACCAGGCAGGTGGAGGCTCCCGTCATGCTTTGGTACCTGCAGAACCGGTTGCTCGCCCGGATCCACGAAGGAGCATCGCTATGGCACCAGATATGGAGGCTATACACTCCTCGCACCGCGGGGTGAGCGTAGAAACTAGGGAACCTAGAAACGATATCCCTCCTGTGGGCTCGGGAAAGTCCAGATCCTACAATGAACCAGACGACTACGGAGAACGTACTGGTGCCTCTCTCGGAGCCTTTGAAGGACTGTCAGAAATCCCGATTAGTGGCATCACGAGAAGTCAGCTTGAGGCTATCAGCGGCGCTAGTTCTCATACCGGACGTCCGTCTACTGGTGCCAGCTTCACCTACACATCACCTCCACCGCTGCCAAGCCGCGATCCAGATGTGACGCATGAGGCGGGCTTGCTGTCACACTACCGATACCATGTGGCTCCTTGGCTCGATATTGCTGGCGCTGAGGCTACATTCGGTATTGGGGTCCTCATCCTAGCAAGGGATAAAGACAGCCGGCCACTCTTTGCTGCCATCCTTGCGCTGGCAGCATTACATAGAGCTGTCTTCAACACTCCCCTGCCGGTACACCAGAACCCTAGCGAATGGAGTATCTTGAGATATCGATATCGCCAAGAGGCTGAAAGTGGCCTGCGATTCGTCGATCGAGAGATCAGGAGCGTCGGTACTTCACTTCTCATCCTGGACGAGGTCCTGTCCTCTGGTCCAGGAATGTGGCGAGGCGTGCTTTTGAGCCACATAGAGGCGCCAGGTATTTTACCTGCCCTTAGCCAACTAGTTGGAGAGACTGATGAGGCTGTGTTTGGGCTCTACTTCAGAATAGGTAAGCTTCTAGAAACTCTTTGGAAACTCAACGCTAATTCCTCCAGACCTTGCTGCTTCATTGGCCAGCGGAACGGCGCCGCTCTTGCCATACGACTCATATTTGACAGAAGATGGCTCAATGCGGAATATACTAACCGGTCCGTCAATAAATGATCCCACAAGGAGCGCTTTCAGGCAGGCAATACTGCTGCTCGCATGCGCTCTAACTTTGACTTATAATGGCCATCAAGAGCCTCATACTAATGAAGATTACATCGACGCATCCACATTCGCATCCGCACGACTACCCACACTTTCAGAACGCTGGACCTTATTGTGGAATAAGTGTCAACGCTGGTATGCCACTCGGCCCACGGAAGTCCAGCAAATACTGGATGTACGCGGAGTAGAGGTTGACCAAATCGATCCTCATGATGCCTCCTCCTTCCCAATTATTGTCTACACCACGCCTCTTGCACTCGTTGCCAACGTGGTGTATCACGTCACATCTCTGCTTCTGCTTCTCCACAGACCACGTCTTTTGAAGCCTCTAGCTGGGCCAAGATGCCTAACTAGTTGCATATGGCATGCGCAGTCGATTGCTGGGATTGCAGTGAGCAACGATTCGCCCGAGCAATATGATCCTATATTGATAAGCGGCCTTTTTTTGGCCGCAAAGGATATGACACACATCTCGCAGCAGACTACTGTGTTGGAATGCCTTGGCAGGATCACTGCGTGTACTGGAATCAGGCTGGACCGTGAAGTAGAGGACTTGAAGTCCATTTGGAATATCGCCGCCTTCAATGAATCGGGCATGTGACAGTCCTGCTAGCATTTTCGCAAGTGTATAAATAGGAGTAATAAAAAGAAACCCGCCTAAGCCAACCGAATCTGTAAAAGAAAGACCAAAATATACGAGATCCGGCTTGAAAGAAAAAGGCTTGCTTACGTTGAGGACCAGCAGTTGAGATTGATAAATACATGCAATTATTAGCTTCAAAAATCTCCGTCGTGATGCGTTCTGAGAATTAGTGGAAAAAGACGGCTTTCGTTATGTAGAGTCATTTATTCATTATCTACTTCATCTCATCGTAACGGGCTCCAGCATTTTCCGACGGCCTCAGGTAATCCATTTAGGTGTCATGCCGGTGCGATCCTTGAAGCTGGATTCGGTTTGCAGGGAATCCACGGCCTGTTGGCAACATTTCCCAATAGCTCGTTTCCGCCGTCTTCCGGACAGTCTCCTGGAGGCCAAATACTAACGGAGTTGCCGTGACTCCAGTTTTCCTATGAAGTATTGCAGGATAATGCCTATCCTTCGCTGGTTTACGTTCTGCGGAAGCACAATTCTGCCTTTTACCACAAAATTGTGGCAGTTTCGTTTCTCACATAGTCTCGTATTCGAATGGGATGCTGCTCATGGCTCCTGGCTTCTGAACTGCCATAGCAGCGGCAGCGTTGGCCTTGCTAACGGCAGCCTCAATCTCCGCATCGAAGTCCTTGAGTGGCTTGCCACCGGCAACGAACTTGGCAAAGGTGGTTGCGAAGTAACCGACAAAGGTGTCGCCAGCAGCGGTGGTGTCAACGACCTTCTTGACCTGGACACCGGCGACGAGGCCACTTGCACCAGAGGTGGTGGAGTAGTAAACACCCTTGGATCCCAAAGTTATGAGCATGATGTTGACCTTGGCATTGCCGTGGAAGTGAGCCGCGAGCTCCTTGAGGGGCAAGTCGTCCTCGCTGATGTTGCTAACGTCGAAGCCTGGAATTGAAGCAGCGAGCTGAAGGGCCTCAGTCTCGTTTACAATGATGGTAGACATGTTCTCGAGTGCCTTGAGTGGGATACCTTCTGGGAAAACTGGTGCTGGGTTGAAGACCACGTGAGTCTTGGAAGTGGAGGCGTTCAAGTGCTCCAGAAGGGACAAGGTGGTGTCGCGTGGAATCTCTCCTTGCATAACTACGACGGTTGGCGGCGTGCTCGAGCTCTTGAGGGTCTCAAGGACCTTGTTGACGTCGTTCATTCCGGCGTGGTTTGCTCCGGGGACGACGAGGATTCTGTTCTCGCCGTTCGCATCCTCATCAATAATGATTGTTGCTGATCCGGTGCTAACACCTTCAAGCTCTTGAATCTTCTCCGTGTTAACTCCCGAATTCTCCAGAGTTGGCTTCAAAAGGCCGCTCCATTGTGGGTCGTTGGCGCCAACAGCTCCGATCATGCTCACAGTGACATCTTGACGAGACTCGGCTGCAAACGATGCACGGCCACAGGCAACAGCTTGGTTCGCGCCCTTGCCGCCACCATGAACAGAGAAAGAGGTCGCAGTCAAAGTCTCTCCTGGGCCTGGATGACGTGGAGTCACGGTAACATAGTCGACATTTAAAGAGCCAACAATGCAGACGTGAGGTTGGGTGGCCATGTTGTTGGTGGAAGGTGAGATGTGCGACGGAACTGGTTCAGAGTGGCTGAGGTTGATGGGATTAAAGTTAATATGTTTTCTTGTTGGACAGTATATTTCTCGAAGTGTTTCGTAAGGGGTTTTGAAATATATACTGTTCACATTCCCTCCTATTCCAATGGCTTGGTCATTTGACTGGATGTGGTTCGACAGCAACGGCCCGACGACTCGTGAAGGTGCTGATCGCCCTATGCTACTTTGGGTAAGTATAGCCTCGGGCAAACGCCAGGTTTTGACAGCACGGCAGCTCATGGGGCACGATGATTCGCTGAGATTATATGATGTGCTTATTTAGCCTATATCAATACAATGTATTTGCTTGTGGACATATTTGGGCAGCTTTGCAAATTTTATCTCAGTATTTTCACATGAATTCGATTTACAGAATAAAGCCCGAGAAATCTGGAAACGTAATTTTAACAGTTTTTATTTATGGTTTGTAAATGCTCCGGACAATTTATTAGCGACGAGTTAAAAGGCGCCTATATCACCCTCTTGAGCCCAATATTTATCTAAAGCTAAGTTATAGCAGTTCCACAAACCTCTGTGTAATGCTACATATAGCATTTTTAAGCTGTTCTCGGAGACTCTCCCTGTTAATAGAAAAAAGTGAACGTAATTGAAGTGCAAGATAAAACTCATTCTGGGATTATGAAGCTTCATACAGAGGGCTTGACAACCAAGTTACCTCAAGCTAACCCGTTAGCAACTGATTTTTTGTTTTCGCGTAACACGCAAAGAAAACCTTGGTGTTTTGAAATTGGGTTGAAAAAAATAAAAAATAGTTCGGTCGGAAGAAAGTAGAAACTCTTTGCACAAACTCTGGGCTGGCCACTTCATTCTTATACGTTCTTCCACACAATACATCGACACAAGCGTCGAGAACGACACTCAGACGAATGAGCACCACTCTCATAGTATCGTAGAGCATTAGATGAAAGTAGCATACTACTCAAGTGGTTGTGAGCGGAGTAGCCATGAGTACTCTACTCGCGTGCTTCAATCGACTCAGGTAGTCATGACTAGACTGCCAAGATTCAATGGAAACGAATGTCTGACCATATCCGGCTTAAATGCGCCCTAGTCCTGTCTCAAAAAGAGCATACTGATACCACTCACGGGTACTCAAATACCGAGGGCGAGCTACGCATCGGGAGTAATATTCATTCTTAAAATAATATTATTTTGAGCTAGAAAATGCTTCCCGATTGCGGTTATATTCGCCATTCAAATGGCGAATATAACCCCATGTGGGATGCCAGCATATCATGAGGATGTCTTATCACACATGCTGGACACGGAATGGTAAACGTGACAAGGCAACCAGATCGACTTCACTCAAGCATGTGGAGAGGTAGGATTTCATGATTCATAATTCTTAAATTGAATTGTGCATTGCTTCATAAACATCATGTAGTCGAGGCCACGTAATCGCTAATGGGATGACAAAACAGCAATGGTGGAAAGCGTCTACTTGAAGACCTTTCCGTCAGCCCATGGGTACTCCTTGCCGTTGACGACAAGTGGCTTCTCCCAGGTCCATTGCTCATTAACAAACTCGCGGTCCTCTGGCTTGGAGGCATCGAGCTTGGTGAAGGCGTAGGACTCAACATCTGGAGCGACGTCGAAGCAGCCAATGGCGTCATGGCCGCGGATGACGAAGGCACCCTTGATGATGGAATCGTTGGTGGTACCGTAAACGGAACCGCATCCGAAGATGTACTTGCGGGAGGCCTCGAGACGGGTGAAGAATCCACCGATCAAGTTGGAGGTCATGAACGTCTGGGTGAGCTCGTCGTTGTACTTGTAGTCAACGGCCCAGATGGAGTAATCCTCTGGGTTGAAGTTCTCCCAAAACCACTTAAGAGCGACTGGGGTGTCAGAGTTGGAGTACTGACGCTTCCACTCGTCAAGTGGCACCTGTGGCTTTGGGAGGGACTCGCATGGGTGCTTCGCCCTTGGTGTCTCAACAACTGGCTCCTCCTCAGCAGCCTTTGGCTTTGGGGCAGCCTTTGGCTTGACCTCCTTGGCCTTTGGGGCGACGTTCTTCAAGACTGGCTCATCAATGAAGTTGAGCTTACCAGCAACGGCGGAGTAGATTGGCTGGTTGTAGACAGTCTCGTACCAGCGGGTGGTGTTTGGGTTGGCAGACCTCCACGCCTTGTCGAAGAAGAACTGGAAGCCACGGGAAATGATGCCGGCGGCGAAGAGATCGGCGAGAGTGATGCGCTCTCCGGAGAGGTAGGTGTTGTCGCGGAGCTGAGCCTCAACAACAGAGATAGCCTTGAGGGCCTGGGCCTGGTTCTCCTCAACGGACTTCCTGTTGTATGGCTCGCGGCCCTGGAGTGGGCGGAACCATCCACCGAGTGGTGTAAGGACCTCAGTGTTGAAGTAGGACATCCACTTCAAGATGGAGGCGTAATCTTGCTTGGTCTTGCCGAGGAGAGTGGTCTTCTCATTCTGGGAGGTGACTGAGGTACGAGTTAGCGTCTGATGTCCCTGAAACAGATGGCTTTGTCAGGTATTGAAATGGAGATGTGTTCAGAGTCTAATTAATAAATTGCTCAACATGGAGTATTAAGACAGGGATAACTGTTGACTATATTTTTCATCACAACACAGGATCAGGGAGACATCGTATCAAAGTGCATGCTGGACTTACCGTAGATCGCAATGGCAATAGCCTCAGAGAGGACGAAGCCATCAGCACCGACAAAGGTTGGGACCTTGCCGAGTGGGTTGATCTTGAGGAACTCAGCATCGACACCGTTGATGATATCGGTATTGACAATCTCGAGATCGATGTTGTTGGCGACAGCGACGGCCTTGATGGCGATGCTGCGTGGGTTGCCCTCGTTGGTGTAGAGCTTTCCGAACGCCATTTTGAAGATCTGATGGTGGTTGAAGATGGGTGGAAAGAGGAGGGGTCGACGGGGTTTTATGAGGCAGCGGTGAAAGTTTCGATTTGTGGAGCTCGCTAGCCACTCTGTGCAAGGGCCGCACAAAGGCGCTTTCGGTGGACGTCTGACTTGTGCCAGCCTCACCACGTGACCTGAATTATTTCGAGGCTATCGGACAACCGCGCGGTTCTGGCACCTCAACTCCCAGCATAACCGCCGATACCCTCGAACGTCTATCTCCAGGCGCGCGTTTGAAGATGAAGCCTTCATTTGCCGCAAGCTTGCCGCGCGCAGCGCGCGCTTTCTGCGCCTCCACCGCCATTCCACGAGCTCTTCCTCGCCCGGCTTTCACGAGTCAAGCAATCCCCAGATCGTTCGCGACCGCTACCGATGCTCCGGTCGCTGCACCAGAAATCGACTTCAAGACCTTCAGCCAGAAAGAGGACATGGGGGGCACTCTCGTCAGTGCTCGCATTGTCCCAGAGTCGCCATCCTACTTCACCGGCGTACCAAACTACGTCGACTCCCTTCTCAGGCTGCAGGCCCTCCTCCGCAAATACGAGACATTACCAGTGGTGAAGCCAGGTCAGGCACACAGAATTGCCTGGCAGACCTTGGTGGAGTACAGGAATAGCGTCGGCGAGCAGATCAAGACCTCGAAATACCAAAAGATTCTTGCAATTCTCAACAGACTCAACCATATCCACCCAGATATCAAGACACCAGATATCAAGGCAACCCTGGAGGCACATAGACGTGCCATCGATCCATTTGCGAACAAGGCAAAGCCAATTACTATTGATAAGTTCGGCAGAGCTGTTGGTGCAGGAAGACGTAAGACTTCGACCGCAAGAGCATGGGTGGTTGAGGGCAACGGCGAGGTTATCATTAATGGAAAGTCCTTGGTGGACGCATTCTCTAGAGTTCACGACAGGGAGAGCGCAATCTGGGCGTTGAAGGCAACTGAGAGATTAGACAAGTACAACGTTTGGGCGCTGTCCGAGGGAGGTGGAACCACAGGACAGGCTGAGGCATTGACTTTGGCAGTCGCAAAGGCTCTGTTGGCACACGAGCCGTTGTTGAAGCCAGCACTGAGAAGAGGTAAGAAAAGGCTTTTCGTGGCCGAAGGTTCAAGTGGTTTTCATTTTGCAGCAGATGCTAACTCGTACGACAGCTGGATGTATCACACGCGATCCAAGAGTGGTCGAGAGAAAGAAACCAGGCCACACCAAGGCCAGAAAAATGCCTGCCTGGGTCAGACGTTAAGCGCCAGTGGTGCCCGTTTTGTAGTATATCTGTATGTAAGAACGAAGAAAGATATGAATCCATTGCTATGGCTGTTGGATCGTGAGAATTACTGAGTTTGCAGCTATGAAATTAACGCTCAGCCTAAATGCGGAATTCGAGTTTGACTTACAGAGTAAGTGCATAAGTGGGGAAGGTAACGAAATTGGAAAGGACAGGGCAATCCGGTAGCAAGTATCGTGGATCTTACCCGGGCCTGAGAATCTTCTTACGCCCGTGGCAGCGGCTGCGGTTCTTCGTTCGTAGTGCCCACACATACCGAATTGTGCCTGGATCCGTACGATAGGAAGAGCCGACATCGAAGGGTTAAAAGACCATGACGCTATGCGCGTTTGGCCGCGACAAGCCCGCGATTTTCGTGAAACTTTTCTAGTACCTCGAGCGTCATACTTCGATGGAATAAAGGATCAACAGTGCCCACTTTCATGTTTTTTTGTTCACACTAAAATTAGAAACCATAGGGACTTCTATTATTTTGTTCTACCCGACCTTTTTTCCTTTATGGACCGTGTAAAGCCGGTTAGTGGTTTTAACAAATATTCAAGCTCTGTTACGGTATGCATTGAGCGATTCAATGTAATTTCTAAAGCCAAAAGACCAATACTGCGAATTGAGGGCACAGTCTATCAATGAATTCGACGTTGCTCAAGATGTTGGAGGACACGCTGGTTGGCCTTCGGCGGCTATGCATTCACGATAATTACGGAGTACTAGCATCTGTATTGACTCCAGGCTTCTCACTCACCAGACGCTCTCCTGATCTCCGCTTCCTCTATGCGACACTATTCCAGTCTCGAACTTGATACGTATCATAGCAAACCACGGTGACGGCCACAATGTTTCCAGCCTGCTGTTTTTGTCCCATGGACTGTTGAGTCATGTCTGTCCAACATTACGCCCTGAGGACTGTAGCGCGAGGTTTACGCCCTCCACTTCATATACCTTGACAGTTCCACCACGAAGACAATGGAAATGACAATGCGAGGAGTCGAGCCATCGTCTCATCTTCACCACGAGCCGGCCCGCGACCCATACGACCAGCCTACTCGGAATGCCAAAAGCAGACAACGCCGAGCCATTCTCTTTGTTTCAACATCCTCCCAAAGCAAGCCCCATCTCTCAGCCTCTCTCAACATGGCTTCACATCAACCAATTGAAAATTCCCTCAAGCTTTGCGCATAACCAAAAGATCTCCATCTTCCCGTAGGTCCAAAGGCGTAAGGCTTAAGACGAGATCGTCGCATCAACAAGGGCACCTTTCTGGCCGCGGCCCTGTTGATCAGGTTGCGGGGCATCGGAGATCGTCCCCGGACGAGGTGTGGACAGGGTTCGTTGCGGGCGCGACAAATCGGTTGGCGGCCCTGGCCGGGGGGCGGGCACCCTGGTCGCCATCACGTCAGGGTTAGCAATGAGGCCCGAGGTGAAGCGGAGGCTTTCTTGGGATTTCTTCATATTATTTGCTGAGCATGAAGTCTTCTGGGAGAGGGCGTCGTGCAGCCTAACATCGAAAGTTTCAATGCTCGGTGGCTAAAGGCGGCCATTTTTGAGTTGACGGTGGCAGTTCGCTTGCATCGCGCGTTATACCCTGCATGCGCCTGCATTGCATTGCATGACGCCAAGGGCGGAGAAAGTAAATTGGGCAAAAACATCTTGTCAGTGTGACGACGCCTCACCGCCTTTGGCCCGAGTCGGGCGAAATCCGTAGTGGTGATGGCGTCGACGATGTTGAAACAGGTTGGTGCTTATGGCTTGAAAAGATGTTGGATTCCATGGAATTCGGATGGGATGTGGGATGGCAAGGACGGCGAGATACTGGAAGGATGAGACATTGTAGACCGCGGGAGCAGTGCTTCTGGTTCTCAAAAGACACTTAACAGCTGCTAACGGCGTTTTTGCGGCTTTTCATTTCGGCCAACTTTATCTCAGTATTGGCACAGTTGGACTCGCCGCTCACTACCACCGGAGTATGTTGTGAAGTGGTGGTGACCGAATGAGGTGAAATTGGTCTCAATTGAATTTACACTGTATCATTTTGATGCCGTGACACCTTCTATCTTTCTCTACATTGAAACTTTGAGACATGTCCGGCATGCTCCTCTATCTGATCCCAGCTCTGGATTTTGAACGCCGAAACGGGACCTCTTACTCGACCGGCAGCTGAAAAACCCAATTTGTTAACATGTCCAGATACCAATTTCTTAGGCTCGCTCCAGCAGCTCTAAGCACCTTCTTGCAACTATGATAGCCAGTTAGTACGGACCCCTAGAAGTATGTTGAAATGGCAAGCACTCACTTCTCGTTATCTCTTCCTCCCACAGCCCTCGCTCATAATCCACCAGCCCTTTATCTTCCAGATACTCCTTGGCCAAGCTACTAAGCCTCGTCACCGACGTAGCAATCTCCGTAACGCTCAGCAGGTCAGGTTGTTCCAGCAACTCGCCAGCTTCTGATCTCAATGAGGTCTCCTTATACTGTTTCTGAAAAAGAGCAAGCCACGCATTATTGAAGTCGGTCCATAGCTGATAATCCTTCTCTTGAATCTCCTCGTTGTCGGGTATGTCGACAGTAAGATCCATCTGATCCAAAGTCGCCAGAAACCACTGGCTGAGTTCTAAGAGCAACCAGTTTGCCGTGTGCAAATTTTCGTTCTTGATATGGTTGTAGATTGGTCTCAATTGTTGGTATACTTTCTCCCGGCCAATTGCAAATCTACTTCTTGTGTCTGGTGCATTTGCCGCAAGTATCTGTGAAGATGGCTGTAAGTGGCTTGGAGTCTGCACTAGAGGAAGCCCAAGGCTTGCTGACTGTCGGCTGCTATCATACATAGAAGGCTGTCCTGCCTCGGTCGTAGTTCCTAAACCATAAAACCCTGTTTCTGTCATCTGTGGTGGCGCCGCAGGTGACTGCATATACTGCTGTGATGCATCGTAACCGCTCTCATTTTGGCCAACGTATGTAGACGCGAGTGCGTAGCCAGAAAAGTCACTTTGATGCCTTGACGGAGCCGACGAGTAGGTGCTCGAGAAAGAATTGTTGATAGAAGGTGGCACACTCGTGGAGGAAACTGTATCATTGTAGTATGTGTATGGTAACGCCGAGGTCGAAGGTGCGGCATGACGGTTCGAAGTGGTTGCAGGATCTAGACGTTGCTGGTACAGGCCATTCCCTGGCATGTCAGAGAAGCTGGCGGAGAAGTTCCGGTTTGTATTCTGTGCTGTGTTGTATGACCCATCCTGACTGGCGTTGTGTTGAGAAGGGCCAGGATACCTTGGTCTAGGATCTTGTCCGTCCATTCCTCTGCTCGTGGTCTTCTGAGATTCCAACTCATGAGAGCTTTATTTTCAATGAAGTTTCCGGCGGCGATGACTGCCGTTCTAACTAGTTGCTGTATGGCTTGATTTCGTATCCTATTAAAAGGGTATTAGAGGTATTGGCTCTTATGTACTGTGGTTTGAAATTAATTCAGTGACATTGGCGAGTAAGTCCTTCAAAGTTGTGGTTTCATCAGCTGCGGTTGTTGAGTTTTCCGATAGCAACCTGGTGAGACGTTTTGGGACTCAATGCAGCTTCCTTTTTTTTTATAGCTTTAAATGAAGGTCAGGGTGAAGGACGACAGATTGGGCTTGCCACTGGGAAAAGTATCCAGGAATGAATGACCGTTGAGAGGTAAAAGGCCGGTGCAGGCAAATGGTGATGCGCTTCGTGTCAGAGCTGAGTGTTCTCGAATAGCTGCAAATACAGCCTGTGCGGTGCCGACAGCGAGTAAATGAGAGAATGGAACACCGATTTCAGATAATCAAACCCCGGAGTCGCCAAGCCATCAAACACGAGTCTCAAATCCGCCTTGACTACATAGAGTATGAGGGGATGATGATACTAAAATGGGATCCGGCGAGTGGGGCGAGTGGGCAATGGGATGAATAGTGGAAACTCAGCGTACGAACTGGGGCAACAAGACATCAGATGGCGATCGACTCCAAATGAGAGTGAGCATGAGAGATTTGACTTATCAAGTAACGAATGGACGGTGGGAGATTGAATTGACTACATCTCGGATGACGAAATGGTCAGTGAGCCAATTAGCAATTAGCCCAGGTTTCGAGAAACAAGGCCTCCTCGATAGAAAACCCGAGAATGCATGAAGAAAATTGTAACAATGTATGACGCAGCTTCTAAGCAGCCGATGAGAGCTCATGAAGCCTGTTGTCGCCTGCAACTGGTTGGTCTTGAATGTCAGCACATCAAGGTGCAGCTCGAAAGCCACTTTCTTTCAATCTTTTTTCAGGGCCTGGACCCGAAGTTGCGGTTCTGGGTACGAGTAGGACGATCATGTTGCAGGGATGGGCGCCAGGTGTCGGACGTTGTACCCATGACTTGCGCTCTCGAGGTGCATCGGGCGTAAAGTGGCCAGGATAAATGGTGACACGCCGCTGCAAGCGATACGGCGTGAAAAAGAGAAAAGTAGGAAGTGAGCTTCCACACCCGTGCAAAATTAAATCATCCACCACCAGGGCCTATGCTTTACTCCGTACTCCTCCAAGCTACGGTTTGGATGATGGGATGATGGGATGATGGCAAGCGCAACTTCGTCTAATAAATTCGAGGTTAGAGAACATGGCGATCGGTGGTGGGCCGTTTGTATTGGAAACCGCGTAGTTCTGCTTTTGGGCATCCGGTGCGACGCACTTGATTATAGTTAGTTTATGCCCGCATGTCCGACTTCTGCCTAAGACGGTGGTCCGGACTTGATCTCCAGGATCAACACACTTGGTTTCCCAAATATGAGGTTTAAATACACGGTGGCGAAGCTCAAAATGTAAACTCGCAACACTGATCGATTAGCTCAAGATGAAAGCCTATCAGCAAGATGTCGGCCTGTGAAAGTCCAGGCCAACTACTTTGGCTGGGGAAGGATGTCTGATATCGAAGTTGTAAAGATCCTGAGCTGACTGCTTGGTTAAGAACGGAGCCTTTTTGCAATAACGTTTCCTGATAAACTCGTTCACGAGGATGCGTTGAAAAATGAAATTCATGGTGGCTAATAGGTTGCTGACTCGATTTCTCGATTTCCTAGACTGCTTCGGAATAATCGTTTCGATGTTATCCAGTTGCTGGTCTAGATACTTAGCTTTGTTAAACTTCCTCGCTTCAGAATCGTCTTCTTGATCGCTAATCGACTGCGTCTTGCGGCTAATCAGATCACAGACAATATCTCTCCAGACTTGTAACCCCACGCTCTCTCTAAGTCTTTCAAGCGCCACATAGCCGACCAACCAGTGCTTTGTTCGATCGTCTTGAACAGACGGGCGATGATGAGATGTTCGCTTCGATGTGACAGCAACTTGCCCGCTACATAGAGAGGTTGGATTGCATTAATCAAGCATCCACTATGTGGATTGGTCAGAGAGATGCCGCAAATTCTTCGAGCGTGCCAAACGGCGGAGCAATGCGGGAGTGAAGACCGAGGTTGAAGTGACTTGTCCGTGGGCTTGATCCCGAGCATTATTATGCAAGCTGTATGATAGAGCTGATTTCCAGAGATTGCTGGAGGACAGGCAAAGAATATCTCGGGAAATAGTTGATGGCCACCTGTCCCCGTCGTCTTGATTGGCAGCATCGCTGCAGACCGGTCGGCACTCCAGCGCTGAAGTTGATTCATCAGACTTTGCCACTGCTGTCGGTAAGGCCTCGTGTCATATTCGTCAGCTTCGTTTAGCTCTAAAAACCTCGTACGTCTGCAGGCCAAATCGCATGCCTTCGCGCACAGATATACAGCAAAATTTGCATACATGTCGGCGCTGTGCCGACTCCGTTGCAGAAAGAATTCCGTGATCTTCTCCCCTTCGTGATCTATGGACTCGCAACTTCCACGAACAACAGGCGTCCAGTGCTCAATTGGAAGAACAAGACTCTCGGTTCCATTGCTTTGGATTGCGCCTATCAGATCCATCCTCGAGTAACACCAGAAGACAGCTTGTAGGTGCCCTCCAGACAGACCATTCACACCATACGAAACGAAAAGAGTGGCACACCCCTCGACATGACGCCTCCAGTCTCTCGGGCTTGCCGACATCAGCTCCAGACATGCGAGGATGCATACTGTGATAAGGACGTTAGGGTCCTTCGCCTGCAGGATCGGAGTCAGAAGGCGAATGGACTCTTGGTAAAGCTCCAGACTGTCGTGCGACTTTTGCACGCCGTTCTTGCGCTCCCACTGGCGGGAAGAGAAAGCAAGAATCGCAAATAATAGGGCGGGCGAATCTTGGGCGATGGCCAAAGCGTGAACTCCAAAGCTACGAGCCTTATCAAACTTATCCAAGAAGGGCGCGCACTCCGTGATCCAGTTTTTGAGATAGGCAATCGTCCTTTTTGGAGGAATAATGGAGACGCGTGCAAGATTCAGGCTATGTCCTGCAAGTGGTGTGGCTGAGGGCGGCGAATCCGGAGCAGTCGGCGAAGGACACCTGCTGGGTGCTTGACTGGCAATGCCAGTGAACAAAACGGATCTCAGCTCATCTTGAAGCTCTTTGAAGCGAGGGTTAGCTCCATATTCGTCGAAACTCGACAAGGTCTGTGGCGACAAGAAGCCTTCTTCGTCCATGAACGGCTGGGCTTCAACTGGTGGTGCTTCAATGCCAGGGGATGCCAACATTTTGTGATGGCGAAACCTCAAACTCACAACACATTGCGAGAGGCCTCGGATGCTATAAATTGTTGAAGATGACTACTCGAGAAGTTGAAGCAGTGCATTGTTGGTGGCCATTCGAGATTGATGCGCGGCACGTGACAAGCACCGACGCTTGGCTTGGCTAGGTATGTTCACCGAGTAGTGGCTGGGCTGCCAAAACAACCAAAGAACGTTCCATATTCCTCAACTAGGAAGTTCTCTATCATGAAACTTGCGACAGAGAGCTTACCAAAGAAAGATGCTTGTTACTCAAACAGTTAACATCACATTCTCAACGAAATTTCTCGCCATGAACTTTGCACCCAACTTTGGAGAATGGCTTTCCCTTTGAGCTAACTAGTGCCCCTTGGGATTTCTCGTTTTTAAGTTCTTTAACATGAACTTTTACTAGCTACTGCGGGAGCTAACAAGCAAGTACCAAGATCTAAACTGATTCCGCAATATGCCATGCTAAATCAAGGGGTATACGCATCTGAGGCAATGACGCTGATATCACCTATGTGTCTTCATCTCGCTCTCTTTCTCTCTGTCTTGCTCGTATATCATGACTCAAGAGGACATCGTTTGCTTTACTTATGCGAGGGTGGATGGTTGAACCTAAACGGATTCGCCTTAATGCACGCACTAATGTCCATCTGCACAAGCAAATCGTCCAGGTATTCTGCCACAGCTCTCAATACATCCTCACTCTCCCTCTGTCCCTCAAATTCCGGCACCTTGATGAGATTATATGGATGACTCCTAGCCTTCTCCGTCGAATCGTCAATAAGCACTGTGTTCGCCTGGCTCCATCTTCCACCATGGTCCCTCAATGGATGCTTCGCCTGCATCTTTGAGTCATCCCATATGGTCTCTAACCGCTTATATACCTGCGTCCTGGAGTTATAATCCGCCTGTGATAGTCCCATCTTATCTCGGCCCCACTCCGCGAGTAGCTTCTGTCGTGACCTCCCTGGAAACAGCTGCGAACACATCGCATCGACGTTATTTGGGCGAGCGGCGGACCAGACCATGACCTGGAAGCGAGAGAAAACGTAGTCAAGAAAGAGATCTGTGGATTGGCGGGCTATGTAACGAGTTGGCTGGAGGCGGCTGGGACGGTGGATGAGTGCACCATTGAGATCGATGATGACGAGGATGTGTTGTGGTTCGGGAGCGAGACGTAGTGGTTGGGCGGCTTGTGCAATGTATGCATCCATGGGCTCTGGTACACCACCCGATGCTGGGGAGGGCGCCTTGATCGGGTCCTTCTCTGACATTGGCGAGCGTGTTTTTACAATTTCTTCCTTTCCCCAACCGTATTGCTTCTTGTTTGGCGTTCGTTTTGATCTGATGGATGATGGGCTGTCTTGATATTGTTGTCCAGGCAAGTCACGGTAGTCTTGACTGGCTGGGTTTCCGGAATACTGAGAGTTGGAAGGAGTAAATTGTGGATTTGGTGCTTGACAGCTTGAAGGTGTCTGTTGGTAGTCCATCATATCACTCTGGGTGCTTGGGTCGCTGTAAGTTTGAGATGAGCGCTGCCGATTTTGGTAGCTTTGAGTTGATCTGCAGAAGGTGAGTAAATGTAAACCTCATCTTGTGAGCCTGAGCTCTGTCGGGAAAACCTACTGGGGGAGGTCGAGCTGCTGCATCAAGCGGTTGATCTCATTGACATGTTCCATCCTTCTTACAGCTCTGTGTCTTAATTTTTTCGGCTTGGCATCGGGAGTCTCTTGGTCTAATTGTGAAATGGCCGTTTTACAGACATCGATTCTTTGCTTAGCTTCGGCGTCCGTCATGTCCTTCTGTTCATATGGCATCTTCGGCAGGACACGACGTATTTGGAATGTGGTGTTGGGCTGAGATGAGTGTTTATTCTGGCGTTGTGGTGCAGTTTTAGGTGCTGTTATGCTAACAGGTGGAGGATGGTTGGAGCCTGATGTAGTTGTACTTGTGTTTGAGAGCAAGCGGGACGAAGGACGGAGTAATTTGGAGGGCGCGCGTAGTCCTCGTGATAGGAGAAAGCAAGCACTCATATAGTAGTTCGAAAGGAAATGTTGATGCAAGCTGGCAAAGATACTATTTATGTGACAATGGCCAACCGGTTGTCCAAGTGAAGTGTCTTAAAGCGTTCCCACGCGTGCCAGCTGTCGCGACAGATTAAGTTTCTGCCGTGCAATGCCGCCTGTCAACTCGCTTTAAAGTGCTTAGTGGAGCCTTTATCAGCGACCAATTGCACGGACCACCATAAATTTGTCCATGGCATCGATGCGATAACCCCACGCCGTCACAGCATAGCTCCAGCAAATAAACAATTTTTAATATGGCGTCTTTCGGAAAGAGAAAGGCTCTTGAGTCGACACTTGAGAGGCGTGTACGCGCAAGAAGAGATGACAGAGAGGAGGAGCTTGAGGAATCCGATAATGATTCGGCGCCATCAGATGCTGGCGCCGGCCTAACAAGTGGTAGTGTGGATGGGGGGGACCAGAGTGGACGTGAGAGCGGCAGCGGTGAAGGGGAGGTTAGATCTTTGTTAAACGGTTCTGCTGGACGTACTGACGCGAAACTTAGAGCGACGAAGAAACTTCTGAAGCAGACGATTCCGAACCAGAAGACGCAACAGCCATTTCTTTCGGCGCACTAGCAAAAGCACAAGCATTCATCCAGAAGCCGAGTAAAGGCAAAGATGGCAGCAATAAGATCTCGAAAAAGTCAACGAAAGACTCAGACGACCCATGGACGAACAACGAGGCAACGGAGCGTAAAGCCGGTCGCAAGGACGACAGAGACTTCAGCCGTTCCAGCAAGCACGCGCCAGCTGAGGTATCGAGTAAGAAGGCTGTTTCAAGAAGGAGAGAAGCTGTGCCAGTCGCCAAGCGCCAAGTCAGAGATCCACGATTCGAAGCCATGGCAGGACAAGTCGACACCGCGAAGGTCAACAAAGCCTACTCATTCCTGAACGACTACCGCATGGACGAAACCAAGCAACTGAGGGAGGAGCTAAAGAAGACCAAGGACGAGTCACAGAAGGAGAGAATGAAGCGCCAGCTCCTGTCCATGGAGTCGAAGATGAAGACCGAGCTGCGAAAGGCGAAGGAACAGGAGATTCTGGACAAGCACAGGGAGGACGAGAAGAAGCTGGTCGAGCAGGGAAAGAAGCCTTTCTACCTCAAGAAGGCCGAGCAGAAGAAGCAACTCATCATGGACCAGTACAGTCAGCTCAAGGGCAAGCAGTTGGATCATGTTATCGAGCGCCGCAGGAAGAAGGTGGAAGGTAAGGAGAAGAAGAACTTGCCGTATGCGAGACGCGATTTTGGAGATCGCTCTTAGTTTGGTGGCAATGATTGTATGGCTTGCTAGTGCAGCAGGCGTCAGTTTTGCGGAGGCGAGAAGAGTTAGATACCCATGAATCGTTATTGATCAAGACGCCTTATATTTCATCTTTGATATTATACTGCACTATGGTGGTCTCTCTCGCTAGAAAGCACGAGATCGTCGATCGCAAAATGGCCGTTCCTCCTTCCAAAGCATCCGACTCCGCGCCATGCACACCAAAAACAGTATCCTTTCGTGTTCACCGTCCAGAAAGTCAACTAAGGCTCGTTGAAAAGATATGCCATGATGTCCCCTCCATACGCCTCCTCGAGCTCATAAAACTGGCCACCCATGCGATCGATTCCAGCGTGCTGAAAAGCCTCAACTACGCGGTCAACACTGAAACCCATCTCACAGAAGCGGTTGATGAGCTGCTCGTTATAGCCTTTGTAACTGTCCTCAGGTTAGCATATTGACCTACTTCTCACGACTCAGGGCAAACTTACTCAGCCTTCTTCTCTTCCTTCTTCGGTGGGGGGATGCTGGTTCTGTAATTGCCTCCCGAGGTCTTCGGTGCACCAGCGTACTTCTGTGCCCAGTCCCTAGCAACACGATCGAATTGCTCCGGCTGGTTCATCAACATGTTCGCTACCTCCGCATCCTGTGGATCCTTTGGCTCCGGACTGCCCAACAAGCTTTGAAGACTCAGCAATGCGCTCTTAATGGTCAACACCGGACTCCATTGGCTGCCTAAAGTATCCAAGCAGATTGCTCCAGTCTGGGAAGACACGTTCGGGTGCCACAGCTTGGTCTCGAACTTCATCACTGGTGGCTTGAATGGGTACTCCGTGGGGATCTTGATGTCGACTACAAACTTGCCGCCGGCGTATGGAGAATCTGGTGGACCTGGGAAGGAGGCTTTGAGGTGGGTGACATCGTCGCCGTATGCAGGGTTTACGGTGATGTTGGAGGAGCTATCTCCTTTGATATCCGAGAGCTCCTTTGCGATGCGGCGCATGCGGTTATTTGCCATTTCGATGGGTTATATGAGGTATATGGAGGTGTATTTGTGTCTTTCAGGTGGTTGCAGATAGGATAGTGGGCAAAGGCTTTAGCACAAACAGGCGCAGTGTTATATAGACAGTCGCCTGGGCTGTGAAGTTGCGATGGGAGGTTGACTGAACGGGACAGCTCTGTGAATGCACCGGTATATTTCACAGTCAAAACGTCTCTATCTGTAAAGGTCTGAATTAGCTTGTGCTAATTGCCATTCACATTTACGCAAGAGAATGAACCAGAGAGCTTTTGTAACATGCCCAAGCGGCAACTGAGAAGTGTTTAGGCTCGAGAGGTACTCACTGTATCAGAATCAAAGTTTCTCTCTACACACAAAGAGTATGATTTGAGAAGACAACGATACAAGAGAATGTTTATAATAGCCTCGTGGAGGGGTTCACTATCGAGTTTCGATGCTTCAAGTGGGGTGGTTCAGGGAGGGGTCCACAAACTATGATGCTATCACCGTCGACAGAAGAGGGTACTGTAGAGAGGAGTTATTTAGCAAATGGCAGTATGCTAAAAAGTAGTAACAAGCAAGTATATAGCGGTTTAAGAGGTTGCCTATGATGAGGAGTTAAGAGGTGAAATCCTGGCATCCTTGAAGTTACAGTCAGGCCGCATTTACGCCACAGCACTGCAGTGTAATGTCGTCGATAAGAACAAGAGGTACCAAGGTATCCCTGCACGTGATGCAGCCTTGCCAGGCCCAAGTTCCGTCAGTGGTAATCCGCGACCTCGCGTCCTTGTCGCCTACCGCAGTTGTCCATCGGAGCTTGAGCTGTTAGTTCATCTCCAAACAACCAAACAATTTCATCGTCGTCACATCTTCACCACGACACAGTAAAGAGGCGAAATATATCTGGACCTCGACATTACCAAGAATCACATCACAGTACCATTATCATCGCAACAACTCGGCAAGGCTGAACATACATCATGGTAAGGTCGCCTCCCAACCTGACAAGCTGTGTACTTTTGCTAACACCACAAAGGGTAACCAGCAATCCGGCTTAGGTGGTGGCCCAGGCGGACCAGGTGGAGATGACAAAGACTCCAAGGATAAGAAGGTAAGATATTTACACCGCTTTGTGCGATAACTTGAAGCTAATCTGTAGCAGAAGGAGAAGCCAAAGTACGAGCCACCGCCACGTCCAACCACTCGCATCGGCAACAAGAAGAAGAAGGCACAGGGACCAAATGCTGCATCCAAGCTTCCACAAATCTTCCCAACGTCAAGATGTAAATTACGATACCTGAGAATGCAGCGCATCCACGACCACTTGTTACTTGAGGAGGAGTACGTTGAGAACCAAGAGCGTATCCGCAAGGCGAAGCAAGCCAAGGAGGGAACTGGACCAGCACACGACCCGAACATTGATGCCGAGGACAGGAACGCTGATGAGCGCGGCCGTGTGGACGATATGAGAGGCAGCCCGATGGGTGTTGGAACTTTGGAAGAGATGATTGACGATGATCATGCCATCGTGTCCAGCACCACCGGGCCAGAGTACTACGTCTCGATTATGTCCTTCGTCGACAAGGACTTGCTTGAGCCGGGTGTCTCTGTTCTGCTCCACCACAAGACGGTGTCGATTGTCGGTGTTCTCACGGATGATGCCGATCCTTTGGTCACCGTGATGAAGCTCGACAAAGCGCCAACGGAGTCCTACGCGGATATTGGTGGTTTGGAGTCTCAGATCCAGGAAGTGCGCGAGTCCGTGGAGTTGCCGCTGTTGCACCCAGAGCTTTACGAGGAGATGGGTATCAAGGCGCCAAAGGGAGTCATTCTCTATGGTGCACCAGGTACCGGGAAGACCTTGTTGGCAAAGGCCGTGGCGAACCAGACCAGTGCTACCTTCCTGCGTATTGTTGGCTCCGAGTTGATCCAGAAGTACTTGGGTGATGGACCACGTCTCGTCAGACAGTTGTTCAACGTAGCTGCCGAGAACGCACCATCGATTGTGTTCATCGACGAAATTGATGCCATCGGTACTAAACGTTACGAGTCCACCTCTGGCGGAGAGCGTGAAGTCCAACGTACTATGCTGGAGCTTCTCAACCAGCTTGATGGTTTCGATGACCGCGGAGATGTCAAGGTTATCATGGCCACCAACAAGATTGAGACTCTTGACCCAGCATTGATCCGTCCAGGACGTATTGATCGTAAGATTTTATTCGAGAGCCCAGATCAGACCACCAAGCGCAAGATTTTCACTCTCCATACCAGCAAGATGAGCTTGAACGAGGATGTCGACTTGGAGGAGTTCATCAGCCAGAAGGATGATTTGTCAGGTGCCGATATCAAGGCTATCTGCTCTGAGGCCGGTCTGATGGCTTTGAGAGAGAGAAGAATGAGGGTTCAGATGGCCGACTTCAGAGCTGCCAGGGAGAGAGTTCTGAAGACAAAGACTGAGGGTGAGCCAGAGGGTTTGTACTTGTAAGCGAGGGCGGATTTTAGAAGCGACGAAGTAGTTCGTCAAGAGGGCACGCGTTTTGAACTTTTGGTTCGCCGATTTGCATCATAATGGAAGCCTTTCTGGTGAGCATTCTTTGCACCTGTCCAAGTTCTTTTGCCACTACAATGAGTTTTGTGCCTTTCCTCGAACTCGCAGACAAAGCCCGTTTGTTCTTTTATGACATTGTTTCGTTTGTCGGACAATGAGTTTTCTTAATATGTTAGATGGTAAGTGAGTATGCCTGGAGGCATCCTGTCGAGGATGTTGTAAGCCTCTAATCTCCTTGGCTCCGCATCAAAGCGTCGAAAGGAACTTTTTCATGTACGTCGTGTCTCAGGTGCCTCGTTCTTCACTAACCGCTTGGTTTGCACGCTATATAAGCACTATCTGAAACACTTATTCGAATTCGCTATTTGTATACAGCTCTAGTAGCACTCATTTACTCATTACCACCAAGATACCGGCTGTCTTTAACATGAAGTACTCCACACTCCTTCTCACGGCCGTAACGGCCTTGACTTGGGCACATATGCAGATGCTGTCCCCACCACCACTTCGCAGCAAGATAAAATAAGCTCTGGATGAATAAAGGCAGTTTCACAGCGGAGGTGGAATAAGATCTCCTCTCCATGCAAAGCCGTGGCCGTTCCCGTGTAACAGCTTTCTCGTCGACCTAGACCAGCCACGGGGCAAGTCAGCGGCGAATTGAACTGCCGGTGAAGAACGAAACTTTGTCATCGAACCTGTCATTCAAGACCCTCCGAATGGAGGCGACCCTTCTGCCGTGCATGGCAGGGCCTCCTTCCAAGCTTCACTTTCTCATGACCAGGGGAAGACTTGGACAGCTGTTCATTTTTGGCACGGTGGCTGTCCATATGGCGAGAACTACAACTTCAAAAAACTTCCTCTCGACACACCAGACGGCCCGGCTGTCTTGGCGTTGACGTGGTTCAACAACATCGGCCAAAGCGAAATGTATATGGACTGGGCTAGCGTCCGCATCGTAAAGGCCAAGACGCCAGAGAAGTCGTCCGTGAAATACACAGATCGACCGAACATATTTATCGCCAATGTGCCCGAAGGTGATGGCTGCATGACCGAGCCCGATCATGCTTTAATACTTCCCGATCCAGATACGGATGTCGAGGAGAACTTCGAACCTCAAATGGCCAAGCATGTCACACGGCCAACGGTTTTGCATGGCCCAAAGGACGATACTTTGCAGTTTTGCGTGAGTGGATCTAAGGGCACAGGAGCTGGCCCCATTGGTGTGATAGTTCAGACGATGGCTAGTCTCCTAATGGCAACTTATGGCATAGAGGTTGGAACGACAAGCACTACTTATATCACATCAAGTTCCACGTTGACAGCCACAGCGGGTACATCTACACTCCTTTTTGTGCTGGATTCGTCTGGCGCAGCTCCACCGGGTTATGCAAACCCTGCTCCAGGGGCATCTGCACTGGCTACTCCTCCTTTACCAAGTTCTCCACCAACTGTTTCGTTAACTAGTTCCCAGGCTGTGGCACAAAGTAGTGGCCCGGCTAATCCACCAAGGAGCGCACTTGCGGCGGCGTTCAGTGGTGCGTATTACTGGGCCGCCTACGTTTGATACTATCGCCACGAAGGCCTCTAGTGATTCAGCTGCGAAAGACGCCAAGGGTGTCGTTTGGGCCACTACATCAGTGCCGAGTGGTACAGCTACTGAGACCATCCCGTACCAGGAGCCTACGCCAGCCGTAAAATACAACAAGAGTGTCGTCTGGGTCACTACGACAATGGCCAGCTGTGAGGCAACATTTACCGTTCCGCCTTCGGAACCAATTGCAAGTTTTGCGGATCTCAGGTGGACAACTGTGTCTACAAGAGGAACAGTCATGACTTATGTTTACTAGGATAAGGCCGTCGGCATAAAGCCCGCAATACCTGGTTTAGCGGGCAGGCTTAGCCGCGAGCTTGAATCTGCGAGCCTAAAAGATGCGTTCCGTTTTGGTAGGAACGACAATGCATTGCTCATGATGAAGTCATTTGGCGCAAGAAGTTGTTCAGTTGGTTCGGGCTGGCTCGTAGTAGAATCAATTCGCGAAACATGTGTTGGCTGCATGAACGTACACTTCTTTTTTGCCCTAGGTTTTGGTTCAGAGATAGCAATATATTTATGCACGTTTCTATACTAAATTGCATTCAGGACAATAGTCGCTGGGTCAACTTCTGTAGTCTCCATGCGTGTTGGCTAACGTTTTCAGGACCAGAGACTTGCAACTTTTGCAACCTCCAGGGAGGTGTTAAACTCTAGACTGTGATGAACACTTTTAAACATCATGTTGGCTTGATTTCTTTGACCAAGCTGGGTATCTACTGAAACATTCCCTTCTCTTTCAGATTCCACTCATCCTCCTTCGCTGCCTTCTCATACCTCTTGATCTCTTCCGCTTCCTCCTTTGTTACTTCATCCTCGTTCCAGGTTCCCATATCTTCATCCTCGCTATCCTCAGCCTCACTTTCCCTCTCCCCCTTCATCTTCGTCATCTTCGTAGGCTTCCCATCCACAACCTCCTGCCTCGTCCCCTTCTTACTCTCCATATCCTCCTTCCTCACAAACACAAAACTCCTACTCGGCCTCTCCTCCCCCTTCCACGCACTCTCCGCATCCCCCCCTTTCTTATTTTGCACCACGCCAATAGTCCTAGCATGCGTATACACTGGATATGCTTGCGCCTGGAACTTAAAACTCCTCTCAACCGCCAATTCACTATGCCTCGCCAAATCCCTGATATTCCATAACGAATATGGCATACCGTCAAAGAGAGTAACTACTATACTTCCCTTCGGCGCTAAGGACGGTATCGCACATTTAAAGAAGTTCACTAACAATTCCTGGTTATACCTCACCTGCCGATTAACATCTGTGCTTTTCCCACCCACATGCGGAAAGTTGAATATTATCCTGTTCATGCCACCTTTTCTGCCTTTGCCTCTTCCAACATCACCATTCGCATTCCATATCCCCATTTTCGTGGCATCGATGTTGTAAACAACCTTTACGTCCTCTCCAGCGTCGTTGAGCACTTCCAGATTCTCAACGGCATGTGGGTATTTCTCCTCCAAAACTTTTTGATCTTTCTCCAAGACGGTAGCTACCAGCTTCTGCACGTCATGCGCCTCGACCATTGAGCGGGCAAAAGACAGGTCGCCATCTCCTATTAACAATATCCTGTCGTCCTTGTCGAATGGTATGGTTGGCTCGGAGTGCTGTGCTTGTTTGCGTGCTTTTACCGGCGGTGCGATTTCTTTATCGGATTTCTTTACGCCTGGTTTTGCGCATCCCGATATTTGTGACTTGAGCTTAATTGCCTTCTCGACTTTCGATTTGAGTGCTGGCTTGTGTTTCTTCGTCGATGCGCCGGCGAGGCGTCCGCGCTTGTTCTTGCCCATTGTTTATGCTTTTGCAACTGAACCTAGTATAATTATCCCTAGGAATGAATGTATGAAGATGTATATGTTGGTAGTATGTTAAACATGTGTATTTGTTTGTGAGAAACGTTGGTGTAAAAAGCAGATCGCAAGGCTGAATGCTTGAGGCTGAGATTTCAGTTAAGCTTAATTTTAGCTGCCTCTAGCAGATGTCAAGAGATCTGGTTGGGGTCTGTGCTTTTGACAAGGGTCTTAGTCCCTCATCTAGAGTCCGCTAAAAAGCTTCATTATGTTAAAAGACCGTTCGCAACTTATGCACACCAGTATCGACGAATTCGTTTGGCGGATGCTACCAAGAAGATTATGAGAGAGCTTCTCTGCGATCGTCCGTTGGCAACAATTGCAATTTCTGGCGGAACCTTTTTAAGAACAGATACTTCTATTCTTATGTTATTACAAGAGTATGTACCTCTTACCCGATAACTTTCGAGTACAGAATACCGCTTATTATGAGTCGCGGTCATAGCAGACATCTGTCACAGCTGTCTCGTGAAGTCAGTCTAGCCCATATGTGCGCCTCAGTAAATCCGTGCGCCCTGCTAAATACTCCTGCCCAATCATGATGCTGCACTAGCGGTCCATTATCCCATTTCCATTACGCCAAAGAAGCTCACTTGAGACTCCTAGATCTCTCCCAAGTCCTCAACCTCCTCCCCTCCGCCGAAAGCCGACGCCTTGTTCTTCTTGTTCTGCTTCCTCTTTGGTCTCAATGCTTCGTTCTCCTTCTCAGAACCACCGTTTCCGTAGATGGACTCCTTCTTCTTCCTGATAGTCTCAGCTAACTCGTGGTCAACTCTGGCCTCCTCTTCGGTATGTGCCTTGTCGACATCCTCAATCTCCTTGTAGAAAGCTTCCACCGCCACGTAGTCCTCTCGCTTCTCGAAACCAGTCTCAGTTTTAAACGCATCGAAGTCGATCGGCACACGCTCTTTGATCAGAGCTGCGGTGATCTTATCTGGGTTGACCTTCTCCTCCTTGTTATACTTCAGTTTGATGTGTCTGCGACTGCGGTCTGTGAAAAACATGGCAATCATTTCGAAGTCAGTGCCAAACTGTCTTAAACCGTCATAGAACTTCTCCTCGGCCTCGAAGTCCCAGAATTTCGTCTTCTCCTTCTTCATGTAATTGGCTTGCGTGCTTATAGTGGTGAAGTCGTCTTCGTCTACGATCTGAAGGACACCCAAGTTCGCAGCTGCAACCTTGTGCCTGTCAAGAGCCAAGGAGTCTTCATCGATAACGATCTGACCGTCCACCAGTCTCATCCTTGGTCCAGCACTACTAACATCGACCGTTGGCGCCTCCTCCGTCTGCTGGCGCTGTCTCGGTTTCGTGCGACGCAAGTCGTCGTCAGACTCTGGCAACGATGAATCTTCTCTGCGAGCCTTTTGTCTTGCTTTTCTCTCGGAGTCTCTCTTCTCAATCTCATCATGCTTGCTGAATTTCTTTCCAATGCGGAGATCCTTGGTAAGCTCTGACATCTTGATAGCCGTGGGGTCAATCGTCTGCTCTTCAGCATCTTCTGGTGTTGGCTCTCTCTTCTTTCCGCCGCGCTTCGTCGGTGGCGCATCTGGATCAACCGTCGTCGACGTCCTTCTTGGCTTGCGAACAGCAGAGCTCTTCTTTGCGGTTTTGGTGGCGCGGATTTCTGATTCGTCGCTACCTTCCTCCTCGACTTCATCTTCAGCCGCAGGTTCTGGCACGGCGGCCTTGCGCTTTCTTCCTTTCTTGGGATTCATAGGCTCCACAGGCACAACTGGCACAGCGTCGTCGGATTCAGCTGGCGCAGGGTCAACACCCATTGGCGCTGGCGGCATGACTTGCGGAACATTCTCTGGTTCACCAAGCTCTGGGCTCGGTTTACGAGGCGTCACTGCCTTGCGAGGCTGAGCAGTTCTGCGTGCAGGAGGTTTCACGGCGCGGGGTTTAGGTGCTGTTGCCGCGGGCGCAGCTGGTGATGGCGGTGTAGGGATGATCGCAGGCGGAGCTGATTGCGGGGGCTGAGTTGTAGAAGCGTCTGGGACAGCATGGCCCTCATTCTGTTTTGCTGTTGGGTAAAGGTTGTCTTCGGATGTGACTGTCGTGGATGAGACTTGAGTCGAAGCAGGAGTCGGCAAAGTCGCAGCGGCCGCGGCGAGGCTTGGTGGCTGCGAAAGCGCTGGTTTGGGATCGGCTTTAGCGACAATGGAAGATGTTTCGATTGATGGAAGAGGTCTATCTTGCTCCTGTGAAGCAGCAGAAGGTTGTGGTGTGCTTGCAGCAATGGATGTCGTCGAAGCCGTCGGCTTTGGTGGGCCAGCAGCTCTGCGCGCAGGAGCCTTTGGCCTGAAGGTCGCCGTGCCCTTCTTTTTCAAAAGAGTACTCATGATGACTCAGAGACCATAGATTTTGCCAGTGCTTCAGTCTTTGTGGTAACAGCGACAATGGTGTTGGTCGCAGGCGCGTCGTCGCAGGAAATCGTGGTGGGAGAAAATGTGCGCGCCTGTCGAAGTCGGGGTGTGGTATCGTTGATACCGCAAGGCTGCGCTTCGTGGCAATCTTCCCAGACGGATGCAGACTAGCGTCCCATCGCGTATTCTGGCACTTCAAGCGTCTGGGCTTCGACGTCGACTTTGCCAATCTCACCCCGGGAAGACCGACGTCAACAATGACCGTTGCCACTCTTTTGTTTGTGTAATCCTAGCGTCGCCTCCATCATCAGACACCGCACTCGATTCGAAGCCATATCGCGACAAGTGCAACATCTCTCTGCGCATCACCACAACCCTTGTAACTGATGAAGGTTGCCGCAACATCCGTTTGCCCCCTTCCCTCTAACATCAACACGATGGAGGACAGGAAGAGAGCAGCGGGGCAGAGCCTCGATGATTTGGCTCCATCCACAAAGAGACAAGCTACGAATGGAGGAAACAAGGCGTCTGCCGATTCAGATATGCCATGGAAAGACGATCTGGAGGTAAGCTAGACGAGCGACCACTCTCCCCATGCGCCTTGCGTATTTCCTGCACAGCTGTCATGTGGCACTCGCATACGGGATGCAGCGCCTAATGGTCTACTCATGTTGATCCATGGTCTAATATCCCAGTTGCTCGACTGTTCAAGCACCGTCATCAAGCTTGGAGCTCCGCCATAGCTATACCCGACACAAGTCCGACATGAGATAACTTTCACGCGCGTTCCACAAAATTCTTGAGCGCATCCATCTAACATGAGTTACAGCAATTCCAAAAAGAGGCGATTCTCCGTCAGATGAACGAATACAAGCGCGAAGTCCAGACTTTAGAATCAGAACTCAGAGACACTAGAAAGCGCGCCGGTGACGCTGATGATCATCTTCGCGTAGTCGACGCCTGGTGGACTCAACTCCTCGACGAGGTAACTCTCTTAACCAGAAATGATGCGCCAGCTTCATACAAACTCGACACCAAGTTCCCGACTGCTGCCCTTTTCAAGAACAACTCCGACTTCTCACAACACCTGTCCGGCAAGGCAAAACTCATTAAAGAAAAAATCACGGAAATCATGGGCAATCTCGGCGCACAGCAGGGCGAGCCATCTAGCCAACTTCAAGAACTCCGCGATAAGTTCACCAAGCTCTTGGCCTCGCAGAAGGAGGAGCATGTCAAGTTCGACAGAATCCGTGCTGAGCTCGAGCAGCAGACTGATCGCTACGCCAACGCTTCTCTACGTGCACTGAAGGCCGAGAAGAAGTTGGAACGTTTGAAGTCACAGTCCGTGCAGAAGCTGGAGCAACAAGCGATCGCCGGAACTGGAAACAGTGCTGGCAGCGGCATTGGCGGCATTGAAAATGGATTTGACTCTAGAAGTGAGATGGCGAACGGAGTTACCGACGACAACAAGGCCTCGCGCCTAGCGCTTAAGGAAGCCACAGCAGTATCCGCGAAGCAGAAGGAGCAGCTGGACGAAATCATGAAGGAGAATGGCAAGCTCACCGAGCAACTTACTGCGGCCAATGTTAAACTCTCGAACCTGACAGATGAGGACTACGCCCAGACCAATCTTTTCAAGAACTTCAAAGCTCAGCACGAAGAAGTTATCAAGCGAATCAATCATCTTGAGGCAACCAACATACAACTGAGAGAGGAGGCAGAGAAACTTCAGGCCGAGAGGACTGCTTACAGAACTCAAGTCAACGAGGACGCACGTATGATTGCCAGCGGTGTTGATACCCAGATGAGGCAGATGGAGGAGGATCTGGCGAGACTCCGAGGTGCCAGGGACAAGCTCACCGACGAGCAAGGGACCAGCAAAGCCGAGCAAGAGCAAGAACGTCATGCCAATCAACACATGAAGGAGCTTGTTAGTGCGAAGGAGGAACGTATCAACACATTGGAGTCCGAATTCAAGAGGATGAAGGCTGTCGTTGATGGAAACCTACCTCCCGTTGCAGAAATAGAGGATCTCGATATTTCGGATCTCCGCAAAAAGTACGCCGAGTTGCAACAAAACTTCGAGTCGGTAAACAACGAACTGCCAGGAATGGAGACGGCATATAAGCGTGCTGTCGCCAATTCGTCAAAGAAGGTCTTGGACTTTGCGGCACTGGAGGACAAGGTGGGCAAGCTCATTGCTGAGAAGTCGAAGGCCGATCAGAAGTACTTCGCGGCACGTAAGGACATGGACATCAAGATGAATGAGATTCGCAGTCTGCGCGCACAAAACCAGAAGAGCTCAGAGATCATCAGTGCGCTGAAGGACGTCGACACCAGGGACAAGGCTCTGATTGCGAACTTGGAGAAGCAACTCAGCGATCTCAAGCAGTCAAACTATTCCATCATGCATGAGCAGAAGAAGTTGCAGTCTTCGGCGTCTGATGCCATGTCTAGATTGGAGAGCCTGAAGCGTCAGGTGGAGGAGATGAGGAAGATGCTGTGTGCGAAAGATTCCTCGTTACATACGTCGAAGGAGCGTGTCCATACTCTTGAGACCGAGTTAGAGAAGCTCCGCGTCAAGCTTGAGAAGGTCGAGAAGGATAAAGAGTCGTGGAAGAAGAAGAGTTTAAGCAATCAATCTGGGGAGGAGGAAGATTTGAGAGTAAGTTTTCCTAGCCTTTTGTTCTGGAATTTACCGCTAACGTGTCTCGAAAGAAACTCGCGCTTTGCGCTATCTGCACCGTGAACTTCAAGAACACTGCTTTGAAGTCTTGTGGCCACCTGTTCTGCAACTCTTGTGTTGAAGCACGCCTTGCCAACCGCATGAGGAAGTGCCCGAACTGCGCAAGAGCATTCGATAAGAACGATGTCATGGCCGTGCACATGTAAAGTGCTTCTCACGATACGATATTTAATTCGCTCGACAATGTTAGTTCCCGCTCTAGGTGGCTAAAGGCGTTACAAGGTGGCATAATGGTTAGCGATTGGGACGGCGACTGGCGTTACGAGTGTGTCACCAGCACGAAGCGTGCGGTAATAAATTCAGTAAGCAAGGTGGCTTTCAAGGCATGATGAGCATGATCTGCTTGGGGGTGTACGATGAGCAATGGGTGATACATTTTGATCTCCACGATTGGAGCATAGTAGAGCATCCTACACTGCGATAGTAGGATAGCTTTGCTATATAGATGATGACCGGCTCCGCTGGAGTCGGGATTATCACAACAATAGATACCAATACATAGCTTTTTCGCTTTGAAGCATTTATGCATGATCGTCGTTATTGTTGTCTGTGAAGTCGGTCTTCTGATGACTGTCAGTAACACCTATCAGCCGTTCTCATGGAAGTCTCTGCCAGCAACCAGAATTATCGGGAACAGTGTCGTGGGGCTGTCTCTTATGTATTTAGACGCCTATATGGTTAAGCAGTTTAGCGATAGCACACCTCATCGCTGTTCGCGCCCCAGATTGCATTTCAACCATAACTTCCGCTCATACTATAACAATCAACAAAGCAACACTGGCGCCACACATTTACTACTTGAGCCAGATGTTGCAGTAGGTGAGTTAACCAATTCACTTTTTCTCCCTCTGCAATTAGCTCCATAGCGGCGAAGTGGGTAATGTGTAAGGCAGGCTCATCAGAATGTGCTATGCTTTAGGCATTCCGCAACAACGCACTTGTTGCAAGTCATGCAGCTGGCCAACGGATTAAAGCTCCTCGGTGAAGCATGGTACTAATGCAGAGGTCCATTTAGTTTAGTAACATATGAGCGTTTTATGGATCCAAAGTCCGTGATGGTCGGTTGATGTTCTAATTGGCAGGCTATGGCCTCTGGATGGCAAGCGGCATGCCGCCTGGTGGTTAAATGTTCAATAAACTCGTATAAGTTGACATTCAGCTCAAACCTCGGCCGAAAAGAGGATACTCTGGTGCATGCTACTCTGTCAATGTCGTGAAAACCAATTGACTGAAACAAGTAACCCTTACGCTTCGCTCTGGACCATGCCGACCTGTTTCAATGGACAGAAACTCGTACCCCAATTAGTTACACATTCGAGGTATAGAGCCGTTAGTAATTCAAAATCTGTTTATACATACCTATATACTGGCGAAATGGTAAAGAATAAGTTGGTAGCTTTAATTTGGTGATTATAGCTTCATCACTTCCCACTGTTTCAGGCCAAGGGACTTAACTACTCCACCTAGAGCTCCCTGCTCCTGTTGCGTGCCGACCCAATCTCCTTTCTTGCCAACAAAGTACTCGATGAAGCCGTCTGGACCAGATGCCATGAGAACCCTTTTCTTTCCGTCACGCGTCTGCTCCGACTCCTTAACGGCATTAACGATAGCCTTTAGTGTGATGAACGAGCTCTCCTCGTCCACAAAGTACTCCATCTCGATCCTGCCAGGATATCTTTTCTGCAAGCCACGAATTTCACCCATTATAGCGTTCGGCTCATTTTCTCTCTCCACCTCCGTCTTTCCAAGCCACCCTTTTACCACCGGCTTTGGGGCACCAGCGCAGTCCTCCCTTCTCCTGTTCGCCCACAGGATCTTAATCTTATCTTTTCCCTTACTAACGCTCAAGAAACAATGCACCGCCTGCAACGCGCTCGCAATACCCGTCCCACCAGCCAAGAACACCACATCCACATTCCCGTTCCTATCCTCATCCTTTAATTCATACTCAATAGTCGGCCCTCTGATCTCCACCACATCTCCCTCCCCCAGCCGTGAGATGTAGGTGCTAACCTCTCCACCATGAATTTTCCTTATTAAGAACCTCAAGGTACCGGCGTCATCACCTTGGCGAGGTGGGAGAGGTGTGTATGAGCGTGCGACTTGCAGTTGTGGTTGTTTGAACTCTAAACTCCAAAGTCCCTTCTGCCATTGTTCGTTAAACCTATTTGTGAAAGGCGGGCGGATGGTGTATATGTAGGCTGTGGATGAGACGGGAACTTTAGATATGATTGTGCATTTGCTGAACTTTTGCTGGTCGAAGCCAACTGGTTCTTGGGCGGGTGAGGAGCGGAGCGTTGTGTAGGTTCCGAATACGATGCAGAGGAGGAGGGCGAGGACAAAAGTTTTGTTTTGATGGGGTGGCTCCGAGGGCTCGGTGGACGGAGATTCATAGGATGGTTGTTGTGAACCTTTCTCAGGATTCTCGGTCTTGGTTGTCGAGTATCGCCGCGATGCTGATGCTGCCCGCGATTGAGTCGGACGGATTGATGGAGGAGGTGATGTTTGTGTCGAAGTGGCTTGTGGCAGCGGCCTGGCAGTCGTCAGGGTCGCATGGGTAATGTTAACAGATACATAACGACTACTAGCCGCAGAGCGGCGGAAAGTTGAACGAAAGGCAAGCATTTAAAGCTGTAAGGGAAGCTGGGAGCAGTGAAAACGGCGGGCGCGTCGCTGAGGCTGCAGTGCATTAGCGTCATGCGGGAACGGGAGCTAATGCAGGCCAGATCGGGGCGAGCTTGTCAGATCCAGGTGTCACCTTGAAGGTTACTTGTGCTCAGAGCTCAGAGCTCAATTACAGACCGCCAGGGTTCCCGACTTATCTTGTGTTTCGTAAGCACAGAATCAATAATTGAGGATCAGAGACGGAAGACGAGAGGTAAGGGAGAGAAACTCCAGAGCTGAGAAAGGATAGGAGCGGAAAAATGTCAACCACTTCTAGAGACAGAGCTTTGGCTACAGATTAGATCGTGGGTACCAAGATTGCCATACACCGTTCTAGATGATTTCATCAACTGACTAGCGAGGGCTATGAAGCTACGAAGGCATTCTCTTCCACTTCTCGCAGCTTTGGATCTTCCCATCACACAATACCACAAGAAAATATCCAGCTCCGACGAAGGGGGCCGCCGCCACAAGCGTCAGAAAACCAGTGCTTCCAAAATCATACAGCAACTCTTTCACGGACACTTCCGCCAACATCTTGCTTGTAAGCCCTGGCTACTCTGTCACTCCAGAACAGTAAGCTATGGCGAAAGCACTGCTCCGACTCCGGTTATCGCATCCGTCATCCAAACACAAAATGAAAACGAAGGGCGGGCATACCTCGCCAAATCCAGACGTCCTGAACTTTCCATTAAGACTGACATCAAATCGGCGAGACGGGTCTCGAATATCCATAAGACGCGCACCGGTCGTGCGTTGAAGGTTAGGGAGGAGATTGTTCTCAGTAATGAGTTGTATGAGGAAGAATATGGACTGCTGCGTCAATCGGCTGCGCTTCCACTTCCCAATTGCATTGGACCGCCAAGGCGGATACAAGCCCATGAAGTTATACGCCTTCCTACCGCTGAATTGAAGAAGGCTGTCGACGACTCTAAGAAGAACGACGGACTGCGCGAGACGATCAAGCAGCAACAATTCTTGCAGAACAATGCTGCGCAATTGGAGTTATTTGAGACTACCCTTAAGCTTAAAAAAGAGAATGAGGAGTTGAAGGAGGAGAATAACAGAACCAGAAGGCGGTTGTCTCCAGGGCTTAGCTACACGCCAGCCTCTGCCAAAATTCGGAGACACATGATGATTTATTGCATTGGAGCAGGACTCAATTGGGCGTTTTGAAGTTGGATGATGTAGAGGTGTCTACTGTGGATGGCACTGTGTTTCATGGTCAGTTTTTAGGTGCCGCAGCTAGCATCTTAGCAGCATGGCACAGCATACTAATAATGTCGGCTGCATTTATAGTGGGTAACATATAACAAATCATTATAAATCTATGATCCACTACCAGTAATTTCCCGTGGGGGCAGATGATCAGTTGGCAACATGACTACAGGGAGAAAAGGTTCTCGCGCATGCTACTAGGACAAAGCAGATCCACCATTTAAAGCATATACTACTTACGAACAAGTATAATCGACCATGATTCTCATTGGTATATTTCCTACCTAAGTGCCTCTATTTTGCAGCAAAACGCCTTCCCATGCAACATAACCTTCATTTCTCTTGACGTGCGCTACGTGCTTACGATGACGCAAAAGCCACAACATACTTGGCAAGTTTCTCGGCACCCTCCATAGTGACCGAGTTATAGTTACTGGCACGCATACCACCCACACTTCTATGGCCCTTCAAGCCCAGCAAACCAAGCTTCGTTGCACCATCCAAGAACGCCCTCTCATCCTTCGGCGCCTGAATGCGAAAGCAAATGTTCATCTTACTCCTCACACTCTGATCCGGCACGATCTCATAGACCTGTGGGTACTTCTCCAGCGCACCATAGATCAGCTCTGCCTTCGCCTCAGCAACGGCTTGTTGGCCATCAACCTTGTCTGGGAAGTTTGCGAGCAGCGACTTCAGGACGAGGCCGGTGATGTAGACGTCAAAGATGGACAAGGTGTTGTAGAGTGAGTTGTTCTTGGCGATGGTAGCGTAGTCGAGAACGATTGGTGGGATCGGAAGACCAAGCTGGCGCATCAGCTTTGGGCTTGGGGTAGCGAGGTTTGGTGGGAGAAGGTTCTTGCGGATAACAAGGACAGCGATACCAGTGGTGCCCAAGTTCTTTTGTGCGCCGAAGAAGAGTGCGGAGTAATTCTTGATCGGAATGCGACGGGAGAGGATGTTGGAGGACATATCCGCGACGACGATCTTGTCGTCTCCCTCAAGTGACTCTGGGAAAGATGGGAACTCGATCCCGTCGACGGTCTCGTTGTCGCAGAAGTATGTCATGGCGGCGGACTTGCTGAGCTTCCATGTCGACTCCTTCGGGATCTTGCCAAACTTTCCGTCGTTGATCTTTCGCGAATCAGTAGCGACGTTGACGTGCTCCTCGCCCAATAGTCTCTTTGCCTCCTGGCTGGCCTTTAACGACCATGAGCCGGTAACAACGTAATCAAGCTTCAGCTCCTCAGCAACCTTATCTTTCAATGCCTCGAGCACCTTTGCCTCATCATCCCCCAGCCTCTTGATAAGTTTTTGTCTCGTCCTCTCAACCCAGAAACCAACAAAGTTGTATACTGTGGCGCTAAACTCTCCGCTCCCACCACCCTGCATGAAAACGACTTCATAGTCCGATGGAATGTCGAGATAGGTTGCCAAATCAGCCTTGGCCTCGTTCAGGATCTTCTCAGCGAGGGCGCTGCGATGAGAGTGTTCTGCTATGCCGAGGCCAGTGTCTTGGTAGTTCTGGAGTGACTGAGCAGCGGCCTCGAGAACGTTGGTTGGGAGGGCCGCCGGGCCAGCACCGTAGTAGACGACCTCTTCGCGGGATGGCATGTTGATGTGTTGTGGCGCGTGTCAAATGTGAAGGTAGCTGTTTACGGCGGGGTATGTTTCTCTAAAGCTTTGCTAAGAAGTTAGTCAAGAACTTGAAACTCTTAAGAGCCTCACTGCCAACGCCTACAACATGACGACGTAATGGTCTTACCTTTTAGTCGTATAATTGATTGATCAGAAAGTTTGGAAGTATGGACAGTAGACGTCCAGGTGTGGTTATGAACTTTCGACGATTTGACTCATGAGCGCATAATACTCGCCGATGGCGGGATGAACAGGCCCGTGCCCTCCAGCCTTGCTTAGCCTGTACGTGGGGTAACCTTGTGAGTTACATCCTTATCGCAACGTCGAGCCATCCGAATCCAGACTTCACTTCTTACCAATCAGTTGCACACCATGTCAATGCCATAGTAAAGCAAAGAATAGGTCTTTTGGCCTCTTCTACTCATCATGCCTGACGGTGAAAGCTCCTCGAGGCATCCTCCTATGCCTGCCGCACAGTTTCGTATGTTTCACTTGATCACTGCCATTGACTGAGGTCTAATGAATTGTAGCTACTCATAATTCACCTCGGGTCTGGTTCTTGACCTCAGCTTTATCACCTATCTCGGTCCGCCTCATTCGCCTCCTTCTGACGCACGGCGACTATGTAGCAGCCGGTTTGCCGCCTTCAGAGATGAAGGATGACGATCGTTCTGTCGAGTTTCGAGAATTTATAAATGAGTGCAAGTCAGATCGCAAAGACAGAGAAGGATGGGAGAAGCGCATTCGTGGTATCAGATGCGATGGTCGCGTTATGTCTTCTGCTCAATCAGCATTGGCCGAAGCCATTGAGACTTTTGGGCGCATCGACATCCTCCTGTGCAACACTTCCGAGGCAGTGGTAGGCTCAGTCGAAGAGCTATCCACTTCACCTGCTGTATTGGATCTAGTAAATCACCAGTTCGAAGTAGTCTTCTTCGCACACGTAAACTTCATTAAGGCGATCTTGCCTCTGCTAAGAGCGAAGCATAATGGGCACATAATCATACTTACGGGCATTGGTGGACACATCGGTACTCCCGGTATGCCGCTACATGCCGCAGCCACCTGGGCGCTGGAAGGATTCTGCGACTCGGTAGCATACGAGATTGCGCCGTTCAATATCAAAATGACCATCGTGCAACCTAATAAAGAGGTTGGCGTCCTGAGCAACAAAGTCATATTCGCGCCACAACTGCCACAATACGACAGTTCGCAGAACCCAGCGCCTGGACTTAGAGATATCCTGTGTGATGTTGTTGGCTACCATCCCGAGGAAGATCTCGATGAGCAAGGCGAGAGGAGGGAAGAGCAGATTGTGTCGAGGTACCCGCAGTTAAGCACCGAGAGTGCGGATAGGTTGGTTATGGAGACCGTGCATGCGCTGTGTGCTGTGGGTGGCCATGAGAATCCTCCTGCGCGACATATTGTGGGACATGAAGGCGTGGCTAGTGTCAAGGAGAAGTTAAAGACTGTTAGTGAGGAGCTGGAGGACTTTGTGGAGGCGAGTCTGAGTGCAGATGGTGCTTACCAGCCCCCCGAGCAACCGCGAGAGAGTAGTACACCACAGCAGTAGAGTTTTGCGATATATAGCCATACACCATTTTCATTCACAGTTATGGCTAGTTGTTTGCTGCCCAAATATAACCATCGACTAAAAATGAAATATTTGAACCACAACCACTTAGCGAACGGGTCGACGATTAAATTAATTCTTGACTTTCAAATTGAAAGTTCTTGTCCGCGACGGGTTAGCAGAAGCCGGTAGCACTCGTCTTCATTATTTTCATCGTCTATCGCGATTCGTTCCCACGGCTCTTAAGCTTGTAAGAACGCCACCATCCAACTTGCTACGCCTTTCTTGCGCCCAAAACTCCCCTTGCTCGCCCATGCCAATTGCGTTATCGTTCTTCAGTCCTTAGCACTGACCCCAAACTCCCCACTTTCATACAACTCCACAATCCTCACACCACGATTATCAGCAATCATGCCAATGATCCCCTGTCCCACGTCTCTGATCTCGTTGTACTCGTGCAATAGCTTGATATGGTTCTTCACTGTAGCGGCTGCATTTTTGTCCCTGTCCATAACCATGAGCCTTTAACCTTTAACCTCTGTCCATGTAGACGTGACATATTTCGTGGTTGGTAGAAAGTAGGTGGAAGGGACAACCAACTTGAGCAATGCCCTCTCACTCTCAATCGCGGCGGTCACACGCTCTATTTCGGATTCGAGATGGGTGTTGCGAGCATTGATTGCTGCCTTGCGGTTGTCAGCCTAAATAATGCTCTTTCCACACAAGCAACTTACAATCCTCTTTGCTTTGGCAGTAGCATACAACTCCTCCTTACCTGGCTCCGGCTTCGACTCAGAAGCTACTGCAGTCGCGGAAGGGGAGCTCGTGGTGGTGTTGTTCTTTGTGGACGCTGGCGAGCTCGGCGGCGGCGAGGATGAAAGTGCGCGCTTTCCTGGACGTGGTGGCGGCTCCATCTTGGTGATGTGTTGTGGTAATGTTCGTTCTTAAGAGCTAAGGTTGCAGTTGGGGTAGAGTTGTGGCTCTCGGGTGTCGACAGCGACAGGGCTGGGTTCAGCAATCGGAAAAGCGGACAGGTTGTTACCTTAGAAGATAAGTAAGAATTTATGACTTTGCTGCACAAAGTCCACTTATAATGTCTTTGTCATGGAGCTCGAATTAAAATGGCTTCAGGTGTAAAAATGGTATCTTGGAAGAGTGAAATACAACAAAATTTCATGCAATTCCTTGATCGCATGCAGCATAGGTTGACAATGTAGTAGAGATCTGCAGAATTATGTCGCTCAAGCTACAGTAAAGATAATTTTTCTGTTCTGGAGGGTATGAAGCTAGTGTTGCATTTTTCATTCGTCGTAAATCATCACTCGCCCGGACTATCTCCTACTCGTAGAGCCGAAACCAGTACTCTCATACCTGGCTCCGGTACTGCCTCCAGAAGAACTCCTGCTAGGTCCCGGACTTCTCCTGAAACCCGTATCTGTGCCATATCCTCCTCCGTCACCATCACCATAGCCACGGTTACCTCCCCAACCTCCACGATCGAACAACCCCCGTCTCTCCTGTCTGTTGCCTCTATTTCCAGTTAACCATCCAGCAGCCGCTCCGCCAAGCGCTCCTGTCCAGAAGCCAGGCTGCCAGCCCTGCGCCGGTTGTCGTGGCACAGTTGGCTTTTGACCTGGATAGCCAGGGTATGGAGGCGGAGCATCGTCAAATGGTGGACCGCCACCAGGGCCACCGCCACCCCATCCACCCCAACCACCGCGTTCTCCAACTTGTCCCCGCGCGCGACGTGGCTGTTCCCTCCATGAAGTATATATACCCCAGATAATATAACCACCAACAGCCAGGAAAGCGATCCAGAAGAGCGAGCTCACAAAATCAAGTCCCTCTTCATCCCGTCCACCACCTGTCCAGCCGCCGCCTTTCCCATACTTCTCCTCGCCCGCTTCAGTGAGCATAAGACGATACTCCACCCCACAGCTCCCCTTCAACACATAAGGATCATCCGGCCCATCATACCCCTCACAAATAACATCCGTACTCCCAAGCTTAAATTCGGGCGGAAGGTTTGCCGTACATGTCCACTGTATATCTTCAGGTCCGTATGTCGAGCCCGCATTCTTGCAGCGCATGATATCGACTTTGCAACGTTCGCAGCCGGCGCCGCCAATACAATTTAGTTGTGAAATGGCGGAGACGCGGCGGTGGGATGTAACTGCGCCATCGCGCAGGGTGAGGGATTTGACTTGGGAGAGGCGGATTGCGTCGGCGGGTTTGGGTGCGGCTTCGGCAATGGAGGAGAGTGCTAGGAGCGCGAAGACGAGAGAGGAAATTGATGGTATGTGCATAGTTGTGACTGATTTGAGTTGCAAATCTCTGTCGCAAGCTGCTAACCTGTCGTCTCTTAGGTGAGGCTGGCTCAGGCGCAAGCCTGATTACTTTTGGGATTCTTCGATTTGGATTGAGCTTTGACGGAAGCGAGATTTGTGAACGTCTGGTGATTTGATTCAGATAGTTGTAGATGATCGACTTCGGTATCTTCAAAAAGGACAGAGAGTAGGATGATGAATGTGGTTGCGCGTCCAGACGGTTTGCCACCAAGTTCACAGCCTCGACGACCGGGGGCTTTCAGCCTGAGATGTGGTTGGATTAGAGTAAAAAGCGGAGACGGCTGACTGACCGGGGTGAAGCTCCATCACAGCCTTACAGACAGCAACGTGACACTTCGACCCGGAAACACCAAAACACCCCATATCCGATCATACTCCTTTGAGCACTTCTACTCTCTCACCACATAATACACCATGCGACACCGGATAACGTACTTGCACGAGTCACACGATGGCATAGATCCGAAGAGCATCGAATTCGGCACAAATCAGGCCGCCGGAGACTATATCGCGTTTGAGGCCCTCAAAGCGGCGAGGGAGGATAGATACACCCTCGACCCAACCGAGTTGACTACCCTGGCGCAAGATTTACTCCGCACCGTAGATGAGTTTCACATAAAATATGTTTCAAAACGTGGAGCGAAAACAATACCACCGCTCATTGCCCAAGTCGGCCCTGGCCTACACGTCACCTACCAGCCTAAAACAAAAGCTTCGAATGATCTGCAGAAAGTACTGTGCGAGCATCCTGAATTCGAAGAACTGAAACGTATATCAACACAGGGCGGCTTCAACTGCCAAAGTGAAGAAGATGGCCGTCTTCTCCTGGACTGGCTTGTAGCAAAAGGCACGCCTTTACCAGTCGAGGCCGCGTCTAATGCAAATAACATGGCGCGGGAATGGTACATTCCGGAATCATCATTTCCTCTCTTCCAGGAGTTTAGACTGAAAAGGGTGGATGCAGGATTGTCACTTTTCGACGACTTCAAGCGAAGCACTATGATGGCCTGCAACCAGAGATCGTGCGACTTGACAAACGACATTGGCGATCCAGCTTATTTCGATTTCGACTTCTCTTCCGGAACAGGGAAGGCAATCTACACAGGATACTGGCCATCACGGACTTGGAAGGATGTGCGCGTACAGAAGAATTTTCCCTCGCAGGACGGCTCTCACGAGCGTATTGAAATTGGAATCCTAGGCAACGAGACACCAGAGCGAGTCGAGGACGTCAAACTCGCTGGCTACATTACAGTATTGGGTGAAGATACGATGCCGAAACCAGTCATGTTCTCCTTCTCCTCGAGACACCACTCCCACCCCCCCACGTACAGCTCAGACTGGATAGAGCCCATGGGTCTGCACCCATCTCTCGGACTAAAGATCGCGAATGCTATACCCCCCAAAGCTGAAGAGTGCAAACTCTATGCACACCTTTCCCTTCCTCGCACAGTCTTTGCAGACCGGTATCAGCTCCAAGATGAAATCTTCATGACTAGCAAGAACCTTTCCCAGTTGACCTGGATGAGCAAGCCTGTCGATCTCGAGGCGCCGGAGTACACTACTGCAGTCTGGGGTTCAAGTGTGGTTTTGGAATTGGCGCCGCCGCAACAAAACACTTGGGAGGCATGGAGCGCAGAAATACCACTTCATCTGCGGTACCTCAGACCAAATGGTAGCGGTTACTCGAGCGCCATTATCCCACAGCCGCAGCTCTTTTGGGGATGTGAGGGCGATGCTGAGCATTTAGCTGGGAGGAATCCGTTTGCGAGGCAGGGACTGACGATTGAGAGTCAAGTGCCGGAGAAGAATATTTTCTTCCATTTGAGTAGGGCGGAGGGTGAGGATGGATATAAGACTATCAGTGTGCCAGTGCTGAATACCAAGTACGAAAGAGAGATTGAGATCGGGACAAGCATTGCCATCGCGTTGGGGTTTGGGTGGGTGCTCTGGAAGTGTTTTGGTGTCTGGCGGGAAAGAGGTTATGGTAGCGGAAGTGAAGTAGCGAAGAAGGCACAGGCCAAGAAATCGCAGTAACCACGGTGCACTTTGGCTGCTTCGGTCCGCTCCTCGATTAGAATGGTCGGATGGCTTGGCTGTGGCATCAATTCCGTTCTCATGCTATGTATTCCAAAGCCATGAGTGGATGAGGTGCAGGGCCTGGGTTCCATTGCTTCTATCACAGAAAGTCTTATCACATCTACGCGACCAACTGCGACAGTTAAATGCCATGGGCATTGTCGCCTCTGCCATAGACAGACAGTCCCAGCTCGACGCTGAGAACTATGGATGTTAAAGAATGAACTTAGCCTCTTCTGCTACGGAGGAACCGGGTTATATCTACGCCGGCAGAGTACAGCTGTTAAATCTGAAATTGCTTTTTTCCAAACATCGAGTGACAGACTAAGTTTCACGCTCAGTCATCTCAATGGCTGTCACCTGTTAACGGTCGTTGTGTATCGGTTATTGGTATGGCATGATGGGATAGGGATGTTGCCAGTATCACCATTGTACGGCTGGATATATTGTCGTCGATTTGCCGATTGACACTGAGGTATTGAGCAGAATGGGAAGAGGCCTAAGAAAGCACATATATATGACTGGTAGCTGAAGTTTTATCCCTTATTGTCCAGCCGTATTCGGCTTAGAAGAGTGGGCTTTATACACCGCAGGTGAGGGTGCTGGCCATAATCGCAACCGGCGTTAGAGATCGCGATAGTGATTTATGGTAAGATATAGTGAAGGGAAGAGGAGAAGAAGCACAGAAGTTCATGCATTGTAACCCATTATGTATTTATTTTTCCACTATTCTTCTTACTCTTGCGTGGCTGCGGCCGTTTTATACATAGAACAAGAACAGTCTTGGCCCAAAACAGCTCATCGGTGCAGAGGCTTTCACGACAATGGCCAAGTTAGTTGGTTACAATAGAGTCCTAAAGCGAGCGGTATAAAGTAGCGGTTCTCTTGTTGTTGTTGATCAAAATGCGTTCCACGTGCTATTTCCAGTCCTGGATATGTCAGGAAAGTAACAAACACAACATAGAGCGGTTTGGACTTTCAGCTCTATAAATATCACAGTTTTGAAAGCTGGAGATTGTTATTGCAAGCAGATGAGAACCTTCCAAGATAGATGGCCACTGACGGTGGCAGCTGTGGCTTAGTTTCAATGGCATCAAGAAGTTTCCACACTGGTGCAGTACGCGTGCCGAGGCTGTACGATGTGCGTATTTAAACTGCGAATTATTCTCCTGCAAGCATATGCGGATGCTTTTAGCAAAGCAATGCCCAAACTTTTAACGTCTGCTTGGCTAGCTATGACATACACACATCAGGCGACGGATGTGGTCGGGAGGTATGACAATTGGCCGCCATATCCGCACGCTGCTTTTACACGCGAAGGAGGGCGTCAAGTAACATATTCCTCGAAAATTCTCAGCTACTCCTGTAGTACATCCAATGAAGTAGATGAATACAAGAGCGACTCGTATTGTACATAGTGATCCAAAGATTGCCCATATACTAAAGCTGACTGTTCTTCTGCTTGTTTACAAAGGGGCAGTCACTTTGAGAGGTCTTGAGCCACTTTTTGAGGATCGACGCCTCGGTGGCGTTATCAAGTCTTCGAGAAGGAAACCAGTACATGAAGACTTGAATCTGAATAGATATGAATACTAATCTGATAGACTATGAAATTATAGTCTTAACAGACTTCATCCTGCTAAACGTGATGTCGCCAGGTATTCTCAGGTCAGACTGAGCTTGGGAGATTGGAGGACACGGACCAATGGGAGAACCTCAAAATCTCGCTAAGACCGTGAACCTTGGAATCCCCGACGAGCTTCTGCAACTGTATGAGGACGCATTCGCAAGCATATATCACGATCTCATCTCACGCCCAACGCTTGACATCTTTTTATTAAGTCGCGTATGATCATAAGAAGCGATCATAAGGTGTTGGCTACGATTCCAAGGCCTGGAAAACCGATCAGCCGCTTTTGTTCCTTTTGAAAGCCACTCCACCCAAATCCTTCGATCTGGGCCATCTCACTGTCGTCTGCCACCACCTATCAAACTTCATATCACATCGCCACACAACAGCAACCTCAGATATACTTTCAAAAACACAGTCAATCATTCATGTGCATTGCGGTCTAAGGTATCCTGTCTTTTCAGAAGCAGTTCCGGCTCTGGAGTCCATTTGAAAAGATGTCCGGCGATGGGCATCGAGCCCACTCTGGGACTGGTCACGAGCGTAGCGGAGGCTCATCAGCCAAATACAAGATCATCTCCCTCAAGTGTCCTCAATGGTTCGATTCAAAGAAGCACTTGCAAGAGCCAAATCCAGGTTCGCTCTCAATTGGCGACTTCACCGGATTCACCAATGATGATGGCCCAAAGCGGCGAGGTCGCCCACCCAAAGGTGCACCACGCCAATCCCTCAACCCAACATCATCAAGAGGCAGAAAGTCAGATGTATCAAAACCACTAGCCACGAGATCATCGAGAAGAAATCGTGGTTCTGATGTCAATGGCGTCGACCAGAATGGCGATATGAAGATGCAGGAGGGCGTCTCACATGAAGCGGCAGACGACTCCAACACCAAAATCGAGATTGAACAGCCTGCCACTCCATCGAAACGCAACTCACCCAGATCAGGGAGTGACAGAATCTCATTTCATCCATCCGATAACGACAATGAGCTTAATGGAGGATTGCAAGCAGAAGCCACTAATGGCCACATCACGCCAACGAAAGATTCAGATAAAGAATCCGATGTTTCGACAACATCCCCTACCACTAGATCTGCAGCCAAAAAGCAGGGCATTCAACTTGACCGCCTCAATGATCAAGGTGTCGCAGCCTCCATTGAGGTGCAAGACGCGTTGAACGGTGAGGAAGAGCAAATTGCGAATGCACGGTCCAAGTCAAATACCCCAACTAGGATGTATGCAAAAGACGTTGTATCAAAGACTGCACCCACCGCCCCAGAAGATTCGTTTTCTTCAGTCAATGAGACACCAGCAGAGGAGGCATCACGGCCGCCGACGCCAAAGGTCAAAGGACGAGGAAGATGGCCAAATGGTCCCAAAGCCAAAACTGCAGCGGGTCCTTTGTCCAGAAAGCACGGAGTTAAGAAGAAGGGAGCGCCTGGAAAGAGGAAGACCTCTGATAACGCGCTTGTGCAGGCCGTTTATGATCGTCAAGCGCATTTACGGTCGCAATATAAGGACTTGAAGAAGATGCTTTTACGGTCCGAGTTGAGTCTGCTTGAGCGTACTTTGGAGGAGTTGGAAGAAAGTCCGACAAAATTTATGGAGAGCCCGCACTATGGAGATATTGTGGATTTTCTCGGCGAGCGTAGGACAAGTGTAATTGCTCAGCGAGAGAAGGCTGAACAGGTAGAAAAACAACACCTTCAGAGGCGTCACGATGCAGACGTGGAGTTCACATGGATGGGATACTTCGTAAGTCGTCCTTCTCAAAATGCGCATGATTGACTGGTTGGCATTGGCTTCTCATACCTACGTTCGTGCGCAAAATGGCTGGGAGACAACGTTCTTCAAAATCTGAAGTTCAGTCACCACGAATTTGAAGCTAATTCGGGCCTAGTGTGACATGGAAGACCTCAAGGTCAAATACGAAATGCAGGTTAAGAAGGAGGTCTTGAATGTTCTCAATCGCCGTGATGAGGCCGAAGACGATGATAAAACGGTTGACGGAGTAAGTATCTTCAACCAACCACTTATGCACAAACTTACCAACGAAATCAGGAATATGATCATGCCGAGCTGGAGCGTATTGCGTTGTTACAAGAAGTACAAGCCGAAGAAGCGCCAACCCCAGCTGAACTAGAGCCAGCCAAGAAAGGCAAACCTGCCGTCGTCAAGCGGAGAGGGAGGAAACGTGCAGCTGGAGAGCCGTCATTCGAGCAGCAGATCGCCAAACGTCATGCACCCGCAATGTTATCAGCTCAGACGCAGGAAGAAGAATCCGAACTCGATCGAGCCGAAACTCCAGTACCAACTGCAGCTCCTCCGTTGGCGCGCGGTAAAAAGCAATATCAATACGACGAATATGGTGTCCATATCCCGAAGGAGATCAAAAAGGGCCCACAGCGCGATGAGCCGAACAACAGATATGTTGTCAAACCCTGGTTTGGGTTCGAGGAGCATGAGATCGGCTTCAGAAATTATGTGGATGAGACGACCAAAGGCAAGGCTCAGTTCCCTACTGGTCACTTGCATTTCGATCAATATAGAGGCGAATATAAAGCCATCGATGAGGCGCCGGACGCATTTGACCAGGACCTTATTCGAAAATTTGGCCTTCATCCGATGGGTATTACCACGATCGGATCTCGGAACCCTGATGATGCGTTCCCTCATACCGACTACGAGGATGTCGTCAAGCATCCAGCTGCCCCGTTGCCAAATATTGACAATGGGCTTAAACCTTTGTCGAGGTCATGGGATATCATGATGATGAGGAAACAATGGCCTGAATTTGTGAAGCGCATGGACGCAGGAATGAACTTGAGGCCAGTATTCAAGCAAACATGCCTGGCGACTTTCGACGCGGAGGCCAGAGAAGCTGACGATGGGCGGGACCTCATTGAGGAGCTGCTGGAAGCATCTGAGAAGGTTGAGAGGGAGACACCTCAGCCACCACCTGCGAAACGTCCCCTGCGCACCGTTTCACCTTCGCCGAAAAGGCAATCCGCACGACAGAAAGCTCTCGCCCTCAAAAATGCAGCACCACCTAACATCGCAGTCACTCCACCACCACGGCCAGCACCCGCGCCGCCTCCTATCACAAACACTTTCATGCTTAGTCTGTTAGCAGATGCGTCCGACCAGCGTCGGGAAGAGGAATTCGTACGCTACAATGCAACGCGACCACGTTCTCCACCAGCACGCCCGAGTGCGCTGCAGAGTTATCAGATGTCTCCCCCAACGCAGAGGAATCGACCACAATTGCCTCACCTCTCGTTCATCAACAACCCTTCACCAGCACGAGATATCAGGCAGCTGGCACCACAACCACCTCCGCCTTCGCAACATATAGCACCGCATCGCTTTGGCCAACCAGCCATGATAGGTCCTCCACCTCCAAGCCGTCATATGCCACCAACCCCAATCTATCCGCCACATCAGCAGCACCCACAGACAGAGTTCTACGGCCATCATCCAAGTCCGCCATTGCCGCAGGCTCAACCCCCACGTAATTCGGCACCTCGCCCAAGTAATCTGCGTATGTTGGCGCCACGAGCAATGCCAGGAGGTCCTCCTCCACCGCACCATCCTCATCAGTTACATTATCCATATCCTGGACCTCCACCGCAACCACATCATATACCTCTCGAGCAACAGAGGTATTATGATGGTCCACCACAACATCAAAGTCCTTATAGGAGCGAGCCCTATGGACCAGGACCACTGTATCCTGCCCAGGGTCCACCTCCTGGGTATGGTGCATTTCGAGGCCGCACCCCACCAAGGCGTTGATTGGTTGATGGGTCGTCTTTAAACCACTGCACAGTCCCTAAAGTTATCATATATGCTTAGTTCTGTCGCAATTCGAAAAACCCCAGAACCCTTCTTGTTACTACGAACAAAACCTATATAGCGCCATTTCTGGAACATTCACTTGCATTTGCATAAAAGGCGTTCATGGGGAGCATAGAGCTCTTGAATGAGTATGAGTTTGACGTTTCAAAGCAATGCATTGCATGGATAGAATGGACTCATGATGTCTTAACGCGACGCTAGCGGGCCGCATTGCCTTCGCTTAAACGTCTTTCGGAAGGCATAATCTGAGATCGGGAAAGGCGAGAATGTAGATCGTGCAGTAAAACAATGAAACTGCAAATTTTCAAACTATGACTGAAAGAAAGATGTAATTGCAATTTCCTTAATCACCCTTCATACTGCAGGAATTCGCCACGACGAGTCACTCAACAGTCAGCCATTTTGGCCGTTGAGTCACAGCTGCATGATTAATCTTTCCAATCACGCTTAGTCGTGTTGTCTACTTAAAATCCACAGTCGAGCCACAGCCTCGGCGTTGCCAAGCGCTGTCGCCAGCCACACCCCTCCACACATCTGTGGCTTAGCGTCGTTGACATCGCGGTTCCCCGCCTACTGCAGAAAACGTCAAGTCAAAGATAAATCCCGCCAGCGCCACTACCTCTGCAACGAACAAACTCGCTCTCAAGTCACGAAGCGCATATTATTTGCGCCTTTACAGCATAGACACCACCACTCACGAAAAAATCAGTAAAACATATAACATGGCTGTCCGCGCTCAGTTCGAGAACTCTAACGAGTAAGTTGTGAGATGGGCTCAGATGAGACAGCGCATACAGATACCCCGCTGTGATGGCTGGCACTCTATGAGATAGCTGCGCGGATAATTTGCAACGGCGAGCTTTTGTGCTCCAGCGTTGTTTGAAGTAACCTTTCAGGAGAAACATAAGCTAACCAATCAATTCAGGGTCGGTGTTTTCTCCACCCTTACCAACTCCTACGCCCTTGTCGCCGTCGGCGCTTCCGAGAACTTCTACTCCGTCTTCGAGGCCGAGCTCCAAGATATCATCCCAATCTGCCACTGCACAATCGCCGGCACCCACATCATTGGTCGCCTGACCGCCGGAAACAGAAAGGGTCTTTTGGTCCCAACTTCGACCACCGACCAGGAGTTGCAGCACTTGAGAAACAGCTTACCAGATTCCGTCAAGATTCAGGTTAGTTTCAATTTGCGCTAGATTGTGTGCACCTTCAACGAGAATTCAGGAACTAACAAGACGATAGCGTATTGAGGAGCGTCTTTCCGCATTGGGCAACGTCATTGTTTCCAACGACCACGTCGCCCTTGTTCACCCAGATATTGAGCGCGAGACCGAGGAGATTATTGCCGATGTCCTCGGTGTCGAGGTTTTCCGTCAAACTATCGCCGACAACGTCTTAGTCGGATCTTACATGGCCCTTTCCAACCAGGGAGGAATCGTTCACCCAAAGACCTCTATCCAGGACCAGGACGAGCTGTCGTCCCTCCTCCAAGTACCACTCGTTGCCGGTTCCGTCAACAGAGGTTCCTCGGTCGTCGGCGCTGGTATGGTTGTCAACGACTGGTTGGCAGTTACTGGGCTGGACACCACCGCAACCGAGTTGAGTGTCGTCGAGTCCGTCTTCAGACTGGGTGAGGGCAACGCCGGAAACATCAGTGGGAACCTGAAGGATACCATGGTCGAGTCTTTCTACTGAGCGGAAGTGTTTATGATCTTGCTTCAAGTATTTACGGCGCGGCTATTTTTGGGTAATCCGAGGCGACTGAGCTTCATGGATGGCGGTTTCAAGGTGTTTCGCGAACGGGTTATACCACGTTCTTGAGGATCGAGGATGCAGCCACAGAAGGGCTGGTAAAAGCCCCGAGAATGCATAAGCAGGCGTTTCGAGCGCGATTGACCGCGATGCGAAAATCGAATCATGTTCTGAGCCGCAAGAAATGAACGGTGGAATATGACGGTTAAGACTTTACAGAATCATAGATGCAAAATACGAGAGCCAGATGCTCCCAAAAGGATTTATTAGACCTCTCCTTTTGTGATCATATATTGCGCCGAGTCACCCAGTCGACCCATGTTCTTACCTACTGCTCAGTAGTCTTTTGCGAACAATAAGCTAAGCTATTCAATATATCAATACTCAATCAGTAACCGCCAACGGCGATCAGCCTGGTGACCTGGCCAAATATGAATTTTCTCCTTTCAAACATGCTTGTAATCGCGGTGAATTAGTTATCAACCTTCATTAAAGACTTAAAAGGTGAGACCTTTCCAAATGTTTAAAACGGGCAATAGTTAAATGGAAGTAGAATGGTGTTTTAGTGGCCCACTGCAGTCCATTTTCCTCACTCCGAAAAATTGGACTTGGTGCGCGCCCTTGGTTCAAGTCAAGCATGAGCTATAAAACCATCCATTTTTTCTATTTCTTATTTAAAATTGCTTTGAGGGCATAATTTAAATTATTGTGCTAATACAGCCGTTTGAGAGCTCAATTTATACGGAAACCGTGGAAGCCAAGATGGCAGTTCTGCGTTTGACTTTGGACGTTATCGTGCAGTCACCACCAGGGGTAGCTCCGATAAGTCAAATCAGGCTCTAACGTCAACTTTCGACTAAGTCTCAACTCCAGACTTTAAACCTTGATGCAGTCTTTTGGTTTCTCGGTATTAACCAAAAATACCTAACCGGAGATGGCACCCTTGGTAGTCCTTGCAACATGTGCCCTCAACCAGTGGGCTCTCGACTTCGAGGGGAATACAGAGCGAATTATCGAGTCGATCAGAATAGCAAAGAGCGAAGGCGCTACCCTGAGAACTGGGCCTGAGTTGGAGGTCTGCGGTTATTCGTGCCAGGATCATTTCCTGGAAGGTGAGCTGTTAACCAATTGGCTGTAGTGTGACAACTAATGGCAATCAGGTGATACCTATCTTCACAGTTGGCAGATGGTCGCAAAGGTAAAGCCACAAAATCGAAGAGCGGAGATGCGGCGAGAGAAGAGATAAAAACCGAAGTTAATGCCAGACAGATTATCGATCACCCAGACTGTCAAGACATCCTCCTCGATATTGGCGCTCCCGTTCGTCACCACAACATCCGCTACAACTGCAGAATCTATGTGCTCAACCGGAAACTCATTCTGATCAGGCCGAAGATGTGGCTGGCAGGCGATGGTAACTATTACGAGCAGCGCTGGTTCACGCCCTGGGCCAGACCAAGAGAGTTCGAGGACTATTACCTTGAGCGGATCATTCAGGATATCACTGGCCAGAAGACTGTGCCGTTTGGCGATGCAATCCTGGGCACGACCGACACATGTGTGGGTGCTGAAACTTGTGAGGAGCTGTTCACACCGAACAATCCAGGTATCATGATGGGCCTCGCAGGTGTGGAAATCTTCACCAACTCATCTGGCTCGCACCATGAGCTGCGAAAGCTTCGTTCAAGAGTTGAGCTCATTCGCCATTGTACCAGAGCTGGTGGCATCTACTTATACGCCAACCAGCGCGGAGAAGATGGATCTGGAAGGTTGTACTTCGATGGCTGCGCAGCCATCTTCTGCAACGGAGAGGTGATGGCTATGTCGTCGCAATTCTCACTTAACGACATCGAAGTCGTAACAGCTACCCTCGACCTGGAAGCTGTACGCAGCTTTCGCACCGCCGCATCTCGCAGCTCGCAAGCTGCTCAGTCGCCACCTTACAGGCGTCTTGAAGTCGGTTTCTCGTTGTCCAGACGTGAGGACGACTTCAACCCTCTCGTCGTCCCGTCGCCCGGTATCGAGATTAACTACCACTCACCCGAAGAGGAGATTTCCCTAGGTCCTGCCTGTTGGTTGTGGGACTACCTCCGCCGCTCTCGCCAGTCGGGATTCTTTTTACCGCTTTCTGGTGGCTTGGACTCAGCTTCCACAGCCATCATCGTCTACTCAATGTCGAGGATGGTGTTCTCTGCTGCTCAAGAAGGCAATAAACAAGTGCTGGCAGATATGCGTCGCATTGCTGGAGAGGCGGAAGATTCGGATTGGCTTCCGAAGACGCCACAAGAGTTCATGGGCAGATGCTTTTACACTTGTTACATGGGTACCACAAACTCGTCTTCGGAAACGCGTGGGCGTGCGAAGAAGCTTGCTGCTGATATTGGAGCTATCCACACGGACTTAGACATGGACATCGTGATCACCGCCCTCGTCACGCTTTTCAAATTGGTCACTGGCAAAACTCCTAGATTCTCAGTTCATGGTGGAACAAACGTGGAGAACCTAGCACTGCAGAACATCCAAGCCAGAGGCAGAATGGTAGTCTCCTACCTCTTCGCCCAACTCCTCCCCTGGACCCTCGGCCGCACTGGCTCCCTCCTCGTCCTCGGCTCCGGCAACCTCAGCGAACAGCTCAGAGGCTACCTAACCAAGTACGACTGCTCCTCAGCCGACCTAAACCCCATCGGCAGTATCGACAAAGCGGACCTCATCTCCTTCCTAAAGTGGTCAAGGATGCACATGAACCTCCCCATAATCGACGACTTCATCGTCGCCACCCCCACCGCCGAACTTGTCCCGTTCTCAGAGACCTACACACAGTCCGACGAGGACGAGATGGGGATGACTTATAACGAGCTTTCAGTGTTTGGACGCCTGCGTAAGATCGACAAGTGTGGTCCTTACGCTATGTTTGAGAAGCTGTTGCATAGGTGGGGAAACCAGTTTACGCCAAGAGAGATTTATGATAAGGTTAATAGGTTCTTTTATTATTATGCTATTAATAGACACAAGCAGGTTACGATTACGCCGGCGGTGCATTGCGATAATTATTCGTGTGATGATAATCGGTTTGATCAGAGGCCGTTTTTGTATAATGCTGCCTGGACGTGGCAGAAGAAAAAGATGCTTGAGTTGCTTGAGAAGGCGGAGGCGAAGGAGAGGGGCCAGAAGGAGGAGGCTGATGAGCAGTATAAGAAGGTGGATCTACCTACTAGACCGAACGAGCCAGGCGCAGGTAACTTGGTTGATCGGCAAATCGCAAGGCCACAGGACGGCTGGGAAGAAGGTTATGCAGCTTATCTGAAGGAGAAGCATGAGAAGGAGCTGAGAGAGGCGGGCAGCTCCCAGTAGGATACTATGAATACCACTGGATACCCTACCTAGCAATGTTGTCCAAATAATACTTACGTAGCCATTTCGATTGCTGTGAGCAGTACTCGCGAACTACTTACGCAGCTGCGTGATGAGTAGTGCCAAGACTACCATAACCAGGGTGTTCCCTCTAAATTTAGAGTCCAGCTGCTGATATAGTGCTTGAGTAGTCAGGGTACTCAACTAAATACACAGAGTAACGCACTACTCAGCACCATACATATCAATGAAGGTTTCCCACCTGCCACTCGGCGGCTGGTGCTTCGCGCAAAAGCCACTTTTGAGGAATCAGCTATCAAAACTGGCACCTTTCACCACTCGACGCCGCAAAAAGCAGCAAGATCCTTTCTAACTTACATGTTTATAAGTGCTGACTTTATTATGTTAGTATCATCAGAAGTCAATTTGATGAAAGATTCCCGGTTGTGGTAGGGCGGCGGCGGAAGAACCATTGAACTGGAGGCGCCGCTGACTATCCGGATTATCCTGGTGGCGGTATTTATTGATTCATTGACGACTGCTAACAGATTAAGATTCGAGGTTTCAATAAGCATGTCGATTTGGATTTTTGTTTTGTTTCTCTCGAGTGAGGACATGAGGACTACGCACCAAGGGCAAGCTAATCGGCTACTTAATTGAAGTTTCCCTAAGCCTCTCGATTTCTAAGCTCTCGTGGTTTCTTTTGAGCGGAGGCTATATGCTAGGATGGCAGGTCAACTGGTTTTTTTGACTTAGTATATCAGTTTCTAAGTTCTTGTTATATCCTTTAAAGCAAGAGTTCATGCTAAGGTGGGTTGCTAACGTTTTATGTCAATTTAAGACCATCCATGATCCCGGTCTTCTTGCTAATAATTCGCAGCAGTAATGTACTGCTAGAGCAACCGATTGCCAAGGGGGAACATTCCCCTTAGAGTGTTCGAGTGGCTATTTAGATATTGCAAAGCCTTGTGGCAGTTTGGTGAACCACTGAGCGAAAGTTGGCATCTGGGGAATTTTCCGGTCTTAAATACTACTCACTCAGAACATTTAATGTCAAAATGAGAGAGCATGAGACTCAACCTATTTCATTGAATCTAGACTATGCCCATCATAGCCATCAATCTATGATACACCGCTGTGTTTACGATCATGAAAATTAGGTATCCCAAGTAGGTATCCCCATCGCTCCTGCCATTCTCATTGCATCCATCCCATGGAATAAATTTCATGAGAGATCCTCAATATCGCCATCTAGAAAGGAAACGCGACCGCCGATTCGCAAAGTCGAAGATGAAAAAGGAAATGCGTCGAGTATCGTTGTCGTAAAAGGGACCGTGATATCGTCGAAAAGAGAGACCAATGTCGAGTTTATTGCCGAAAGAAAGGCTTCATCCAATAATGTTATCCATGATGTCGTTCGTATCGTAAAGACGCTGTATCAATCGAAAAAAGTGTGCCAATGTGTTGCTTCAGAATTTGGTGCTACCGAGAAGATAATGGAGTGCCGTTTGCTGCGTCGCTAGCCATGTGCGCTCCAAACCTGCCGCGTCAAGGCACCACGCGCTTATACATGGGTGCCCGCAACGCCGCCGTGTCCGCCAGTCTGACGCAGATCCTGGAAGAACTTGGTTGCGTCATTCTCGGCTTCCACGTGTGCGTGACCAACAGCCCCAGAACCATTGCTGCTCGCGCTGTGGTCGCTCTGTGGAACCTGTCCCTGCCGACCAGCCTGCACCTGCTGGTGCGCCGCCTCCGTGCTGACCACCAAGTCATCGCTGCCGCGCTCGCTCCCCTGAAGATGCTCTCCACCCAGCTCCGGGGATGGCTCGTGCTTCTGTGGCTTCCCATGTTCTTGTGGCTGAGCCGGCGAATCCTGGTGACCCATCGCAAGCGCACCCTCATAAGCCTGCTGCTCCTCTGGGCGAACCTTGCGTGGCCTTCCACGTCCGCGTTTAGCTGATGGTTGCTGGCCCTCTGCCGCCAATGCTGGAGTTGCGGAAGTTACCTGCATCATCGTAGCAGCTGGCATCTGCGCACTCTCTCCACGCATACTCTGTCCCTCAATTCTCGCCGGGATCTCCTCATCGCTCTCGGGCTCCTTCCTCTTCTTGCCCGCAACAACCACGCCATCAGCTCCGATTGAGATTGCCCCCTCAGCAGCAGCTTGAAGCTCAGCAGTCTCCTGTTCCCTGCGCGCCAATTCGGCCTTGCTTGGTCTGCCCCTCTTCTTTCCCGAGTACGGCGTTACGCTTCCAGGGGTGCCGTTGGCGGATGCGAGGTATTGCGGCTTCGGCTTTATTGCGCGTGCGGCGGAGGATGCTGGAGTTGCGGATTGTGGTGGAAAATAGGCTGCTGAAGCGTGGATGCGGCGAGAGGCGACGAAAGTACGTGGCGTGTTTGGGTTATATGGTGGGAGGCGGCCGGTGGCCATGAGAGAGTGGTAGGTCTCCTGGCAGTCATGGAGGTTGCGTCCTGAGTTGAAGGTTAGCTATTTGATTCATGGTTGGTTCCCGTGGAAGGCCGCCGCAAGTGAAGTTGTCGTGCTCCTGGTGCAGGTTTGGCTAGAAAGTTGAAGAATCAAGACTCAAAGTATGCGCTGCAGATGTCAAAGGTAAAAAGTGTAAAGTACATACCTCCTGGAATGCCCACATACTCCCACTCTGCCTCAACTTCATTGTCATGAACGAATGCGACAACGCTCTCCAGAGAAATATCAGATGCCTTCAAGACCTCACAAAGAAGGAAACGCTGTAGTGAAGTAAGATTAGCATTTCAGATTCTGGAGATCCTAGTTGATTGTGGAACAATGCGATGTGATGTGATGCGCCGAAGAGCGCGTAGTAGAGGTGAAAGTGAAGTCGACCGCGGTCTATTGACCCAAAAGGGGTGGGACGCAGCATGCTGGCTTACCTGCTCATACTCGCTAAACGGACCAGAAGTCATGGTGATGTATTCTTATGTGGTTGGTATGCGAAGTTTGTTTATCTTGATAGGAATTGTCGAGATACGTGTGGCAAGGCTGTATGCTTTGATAGTGGTTGCAATGCGCCGAGATGTCGGTGATGGTTAGTTGCAGTAGAGAGAAAGGAAATTGTTGGGAAGAAGTAGTTCTTTTATGTGAGGTGTAAAGAGAATGAGTTTGCGAGGTCGACTGACTGTAAAACGTCAAAATTTATCTTGCAATATAGTAGCAAGCGAGTGGGTTGAGGTGTTGGTGACTGGAAGGTGAGGTGGATGATGAAGACAGTTGGATTAAGGTGAGGTCGGCGCGCGACGTAGAAGCACCTCCATAAACTGAGGAGATGTCGCGTCGTCCCAACTTCCACAACAGCAGCTCTGTCCGATGTACTCGTAACCACCAACTCGAGCAACCAGATTTACAACCTCAGTTGAGCTTCGGAGCAAATATTGCTCTGATTGGGTCGGCTTATTCTGATCTTAATTCTGATTGGGTTTTTCACGGGCGCAGGAGCAAGCTCTGGATTTGGGGAGTGCGAGGCCAAACTTCAGAGAAAGCAGGTAAATCGCCCTTCCTGTTGCGCAACGTCACACCGGATGCTGTAGCTTTCAAGGGACCTTTGCTGACTGACACCCAGGAGAATAACAGACCGGATAGCAGCGCACGAATGCCAAAACTCGACTGCGCAAACGAGGTCGCCGCGACGAGGCCCAGGACGGTACCAGTACGACAGTACCCGTATGGCCTCCGGGAAATTATATGATCGCAGTGCATACAAGATATGCAGCCACAGCTGTATTGGACAGTCGCCCATGGTGAACAGCGGCACCTACTGCACCAGCAAGCTAGCTACAGACATAACTTCGTAGCCATCGACCGCTTCAAGCGCAGGAATCGGGCGCAGGGAAAGCGGCGCAGAGTCGCCGGACAACCTTCACCTTTCGGTGTGCGCCGACTGCCCACAAAGATGTGCAGCCAACGTCCATGGCTGCCATACTGCTGCGAAGGCAATGCACGATAGACTCGCCTCTCTGGTCAGCGCTCTCTACGTGCAACGGATAGAGCAAGATGCGCTTATGCCACAGCCTACCCACATGCTACTGAACATTGGCAGCGGCGACAAAAACTGGCCTGATATGCGCTTCTTTGATTGCATGCATACTCCATGCTCAGATTGGGATAGGAACCGCCACAGCCCATAGGTGCAAACCAAGAGATGTTGCATGGCGCATGCTGCAGGGCACCGAAGAGGTGCCGTCATCGCAGTATTTGCAACGTACGAGATGCAGTGGCTGTTCGCCGAGTAGCATGTGCTCCCAGTGATAGAGCGACACGGTACACCCCCCAGCTCAGTGCGCTATGGCACACCAAACAGGTTGGCGCACTCTTCGGCGCTGCGAAAAGGAGCAAGGACAAATATCAACCAAAGTAAGTGGTAAAATGCTACAGAAAGTTCAAAAGTATAGTCGGATTCAAGACAGGACGTTGGCACAACGGTCAGTGGCCGCACAATGATTGGCTCTCGACCATTTAAGCGTTGTCCTTGCAGTGCAGAGGCTTAAAGACGAAGCGGATGCCAAACGTGGATTCGAGTAGGGGAGCTTCTCATAAGATGCGGTATTCAATCACGATTGGAAGATGCGACAGCGAATCCAGCCAGTGGGGAGCTGAGGAGCGCTGAAATCTCTAGTGGCTGGCGGACAGTTAGCGGGTTGACAGCCTACCGGAACCCCACTGGAGCCCTGTCAATGAGTACTGTACGGCGCACTTCTCGCGAAGCACTGGCTTGTCCAACATCTAGAAGTATACCGACCATAAAGGCCTTATCTAAGGTGCAGGTCATGTGATCATACTTCCCGGATAAGATAAGATCTTGGAAAGATCTAATCTCTGGCTCAGAGAAGACCAACTGGAACTGTCGTGAAGCGGCCGTCGACTCTCTCGTTCGTCACACTGGCAACGAGCTCTCTTCATCACACCCGTCCGCCATTGACAATACTTTCAACAAATGAATCGAGCGACTCAATATTATATCGATGTAGCGCTTTAGCCTCGACGCAAGCTTTTCATGGAGGAGTGGGGACTTCAAACGCATTTTGACGGCGCAAACGATGCCCGCTGCCCGACCGGTTAGTTAGCCAGCCAGCCTGGGAGAAATTTTGATGCTCGCTTCTGGGGTACGAAGCGGTGGATTTGGGCAAAAGTGGTGGTCATGTACACTGAGTTATGTAGTCACAGGGAAAGGGAATCTCTTGCATGCTAAGTGGCACAGCTGGGACAGTGGACAACAAACCTCCATGGTAGTGTAGCTGGTTGGATAATGGAAAAGTTGAGGACAAGATGTAGACATATATCAAGTTACATCTGAACTTTGAGAAGGTTTATGGGTGTATGTTTGTTGGTGGTTGTCGAGGTTGAAAGTGTTGATGTTGGAGCCGGAGTTTGGTCGGGCAAAGGCGCTTGGGGCGGCAATTACCGAGACATGGTAGTTCGAGGTTCGTCCAGACATCGCTATCTAGTCCTCATTGTACACGTAGCAATCCATCCTTTTGAGGCATTAGCCTGTACATATTGCAGGCGAGCGGCAGAAATAGGCATTGCGACTTGCCTCCTGAAGAAAGTGACATCTGTCTGCCAGAGGGAGTCGATCGACGTAGAGCGGAGAAATATTGGCGGCAACCACAAAGTTCGGCCGCGCGAGACCAGACGTCGACGCGTCGACTCGCTCTCCGCCGAAGAACATCACCACAGCTCGTCTGACGAACGGCGCACACGGAACAGCTTAATTTCGAGCTATACTTTGCGAAACAAAGTACCTGCGACCATTCTACCATCAATTGCGACCCCTCCAATCCCCACCATAATCTCAGCCTCGCGGTGCTGATAGAACGAGCCCTGAAGCCATCTCTTCAAGTCATCATACACCACTACCTCTCAGTAAATACTCTTAATACGGCTTGGGTACACAAAGCTCTGCCTCAGAATATTGTATGCGGCCCAGTAGCACAAGCTCCGGTCGTGCGGTAGCTCAGCTATATTCACATTGTAAATCGCGCCTCGCCATTGTAAATTGTAAAGTGTAGCCACATAAAATGTTAGGAGACGGTAGAGATGTGGAGGCGGAGGCAGTAGATGAGGCTCTTAGCGAGATGAAGATATACGAGGAGGGAGCTGGTGGTGTCGCGTTGGCGAAACAGTTGGTTGTAGATAGTCGAGCCCCGTCACTCCAACCTCAACTCTCCCACTCTCCTTCACCTACCAACTCAACCAAATCCACAATCACACAATTCGCTCAGGGCAACTCAATACAACCTGTATCTGAAGGTCACTCAATAGCACAAGTAAAGTCGGAGGATAGGAGTATAAGTCCGACACCAAAACAGGAAGAGTATAGCCCAAGCAGGGACTTTGATGAAGATACTTCAACACCAGAACCAGCAAAGATGCCGAAGTCCAAGAAAGCTTCGCCAAAGTTCGTCTTCGGACCACCACCTCTGTTTGGTGATCTTGAGGAGGCGACGCCTGAAGCTGTCACTAGGTTTCAGGTGATCACAGACTCTATCTATGGCGGAAAATACATGGGATCAGCAGACCACGATGCCTTTGGCTGTGACTGCCGCGAAGAGTACAGTGCGTACACTCCACTCCAAATTCGCCATCTCGACACGGATTACTGACATTGCACAGAAGATGGCGTAAATCATGCATGCGGGGAGGACTCGGACTGCATTAACAGACTGACAAAGATCGAGTGTATTGACTCGGAATGCAACTGCGGACCGAACTGCCAGAACCAGCGTTTCCAACGCAAACTCTGGTCAAAAGTTTCTGTCATCAAGACGGAAAAGAAAGGTTATGGCCTTCGCGCCGACACCAACATTCATGCCAACGACATGATCTTCGAGTATATCGGTGAGGTCATCAATGAGTCCACGTTCCGCCGCCGTACCATGCAGTATGCGGATGAGGGAATCAAACACTTCTACTTCATGTCCCTGACCAAGTCGGAGTTCATTGATGCGACTAAGAAGGGCAACTTGGGCAGATTTTGCAATCACTCTTGTAACCCAAACTGTTATGTCGACAAGTGGGTGGTCGGCGATAAGCTCCGTATGGGCATCTTTGCCGAGCGCGATATCGAAGCTGGAGAGGAACTTGTCTTCAACTACAACGTTGATCGCTATGGCGCTGATCCAGTACCATGTTACTGTGGTGAGCCAAATTGCACAGGCTTTCTTGGCGGAAAAACTCAAACAGAGCGTGCAACCAAGTTATCACACACCATTACGGAAGCACTTGGCATCGACGACGAGGACGGATGGGACTTGGAAGTCGCCAAAAGGCCACGTAAGAGGAAGACTGGCGAGGCCGATGAGGATTACGTTGGTACCCTGCAGCCAAAGGCTCTCGGAGAACTCGACGTGGATAAGATCATGGGATCCCTCTTGCAGAAGCCGGAGAAGTGGATTGTGGTCAAGCTCCTGGATCGTATCATCAAGCAAGCTTCAGGCGACGAGAGACTTATGCTCAGAGTTGTCAGAGGACACGGATACAAGTGCTTGAAGTCTGTCTTGCGCACATACATGTCGGAGGACAACCACGACAATAACATCATCCTACAAGTCCTGGACATTCTCTCAAAGTGTCCACGTGTATCGAAGAACAAGATTGAGGACGCCAATATTGAGCCGGAAGTGCAGAAGCTTGTTGACTCTGAGCATGAGGATATCTCAAAAGAATCCAAGCGCTTGCTTGAGGAGTGGAAGAAGCTGGAAATTGGCTATCGCATTCCTCGTCGCAAAGCCGCTGGCCCAAATGAGGCAACTGCTACCCCGGAGCCTAGAGAGTTCAACTTCGAATGGTTGAAGAAGGTCGACCCAAAGAAGTACGAAGAGGTGGTTGCAGCTATTAACCCCCAGCCGAAGCCCACCATCCCTACTGGACCAGCTGTCGTTATCCCTACAGGACCAAGAAACAACGTCCCACAGCGCGGACCAGTGCGTGCACCTCTTCCAGTTGGGCCAGCCCGTCTCCGCCCATTGCCTTCTGGCTGGTTGAGCGCAACGTCTGATGATGGCCGCACCTACTACTACTCAAAAGCGGGCGCCGTCACATGGCAGCGTCCAACAATTCCTGCTGCGCAGGCTACCATCAAGCAGGCTCCAGGAGAGAGCGAGGCACAGAAACGCAAGAAGGCCGAACAACAAATTATTGACGATATCCTGAGGGAGGAGGAGGGCAAGAGACTTGCTAAGAAGGCCGAGCAGCCACCAGTTTTGCTGGATAGTCCGGAGCAGCCTAGAAAGAAGGAGGCCAGAGAGGAGAGAGAGAAGAGGGAGCCGAAATGGAAGTCCATGACGATCGAGAAGCAGATGAAGATCTGGGAGAATACTGTAAGTCATAGCAAATTCGATGCACTCACGACGCTGATATGGGACTAATGCTAACCCTCTGATAGCTTGCTCCAGTTGTCCAGTATGTCATGAACAAGTATCACAAGAAGTTGCCGCGCGAGGACTTGAAGAAGCACGCTAAGGATGTTTCCAAGGCAATCGTCAGATCGGATTACAAGCACAACCGCGTCGTCGACCCGACTGTTCTCACTAGAGATGTCGAGAAGTCGGCTAAGAAGTATGTCAACGACTATTTCGCCAAGGCAGTCAAGAAGCGTGCAGAGTATGAGGTCAGAAGGAGGGCTAAGGCTGAGGCAAACTGTGGCGTCGATGGCGGAGAGAACGCAAAACCGAAGTCTGAGGGCACAACTCCAACCGATACTCCATCTGAGAGCCAGCAGAAGAAGCTCGAGGATGACGAGGAGGATGTCAAGATGAAAATGTCAGACGACGATGATCATGATGTTTCCATGGGCCCATCCAACCATGATGGGGCACAAGATTTGAAGCGAAAGCATGACGAACCACACGACGAGGACGCGAAGCGTCTTAAAGAGGAGGGGGACTCGCAATCACAGGAGTCATTCCCAACTCCTCCACCACCGCCACCTCCATCTGGTGCGCCATCGGCATATGACGAGTCCATTGCCACAGCCACTCCAATCACCCCAGCGGTTATGGAGGCACCACTTCCACCACTTCCAAGTCTCGAGGAGGAGATGGCACAGCAGGCTAAGGACGCAGAGCTCAGAGAGGCCGAGGCAGCACTTGAGCGCGAGAACGAGGAGAATGCTGTCAAGGAGGCGCATGGCGACTTCCCAATCAAGAAGGATGATTTGGTGCTGAGTATTGAGCAGCATCCCACGAACAGCGGTATGCAGGCTCTCCATGGAGGCGCGCACGTCAATGGTGATGGCGGAATCTCCAGAACGCCCACACCACAGCCAGGAAGTAATGGTCACAAGATGAGGTCTGGTGTTGCCGCTGCTTTCCATAGCAAGAGCTCGACTCCAACGGCAGAGCTTAGTGCAGAGGCCGAGGCACAGGTTCAGGCCGCTCTTGAGCATACTTTCAGACGAAACAGCGAGACCCTGCCGACTTGGAACCCACCTGAGCAGCGCGTTGAGAAAAAGTGGTACCAGTGAGCGGCCAATGATATAGCAAGGCGAGACATGAGAGAAGCAGACATCGAGTACATTGAAGCATCACATTTCTAAATTACAATTGGCGTATTGGTGGAACATGTGAAAAAGGTCATTTGTGAATAAGAGAGCATGGCGTTCATCAAGGAAGTTTGCACAGTGGTCATCGACAGCACAGATGGAGATGTATCAGGAGCATGGAGTTCAATAAGTATCATCAAGCACAGTGTGGTATTTCTTGGCGTCTGAAGTAAATACCAGTCTCTGATATGTTACGGCATTTCGGGCCATTTGCTCATTTTGCTTGCCACCAAGGGGCGGTCTTGGAGGAGAGGTAACCATAGTGTAGATAGTGAGGAAACTCATACTGTCTTAATACTACCTTCATACCTCATCAGATCACTTCTCCTATACTCGTATAGACCCTAGGGAGCTAGCCCTAAGTGCTCCCTCGCTAATCTATTTAATCGGTGATTTTAAATGACGATATGGCCATAAATACCATAGATGATCCGTTTGTCGTTGTTTACCCCTGATATGGTAATCTCCGGGTCCAATGTTATGGCCTTATCCATCGTTCTCCGCAGGCTACCCGCCTTATCTAGCCGCTTGGGGCGCTTAAATCATCGGTGCACGGGTGATCATCAGCACAATTATGATTATGTCCGTTATCCTCAGCCTCGCGCGCACAATTTGGCTCCCAAGGTAAATTACAAGTCCACACTCATCGCACACACACACAACTGCGCGCAACACACTCCCTTGTCCCCTTATCACGCTCATTGACACGCTTATACGCGTTTGCTTGAGTCTCACACTACCGCGACGTCTCAGTATGCCATTCTTTCTGCGTGCTTAGAACAGTCTCATCCACGATCTTGCATATCATACAGCCTTCTTTCCAAGCTCGACTACCCGTTTGTCCCGAAGCTTCACGAAGCTCCTTCCTGCATCGAAGCGAAAACGCATCTCGCATACACGGAAACCAGTTCGCAAAGAAGAAGGCGCGATTCCTTCTTCTGAGACGCCTGGAGTATATCGTGTTGCTACCTCGCTAAGGCCGAGATACAGAAGCTTTTATCATGTTCACTTCTAGCAATATACGGCCTACCACTCTTGAGAATACATGATATCATTGTCCCATATTAAGGGTCACAAACAAACGAATTACTACAAACGGGCTATAACCGCCACGAGGGCGTCGACAACCAATTTTGAAGGGCAGCAACGCTGCTTGTACACTGCGTGAGAGCAGAAACGAGACGGCATGGCGCCGCATAATGGCTCTGCTGTTGGCGCAAGCATGGGTTCCCATGTTGTGGATTATAATCCTTTCACGTCGTCTGCACCATCTTTGCGCGCCCCCACTCGCCAACCAATTAGACATGAAGGTTCGCGCTCGAGGTCGCCCAGACGAAAGCTTTCGCCTTTGCGAAGACCAGTTTCGATTGAAAACACAACCTTCACTTCTACGCATGCTGGGGCCACATTGGATGAACCTGCGGCATTCAAGCTGAAGGACGACCTTCTTACAGACCTCTCGCCTACCGGTATACTCAACCTCTTCTCGCATCCGACCGCCGAGTACGAAGCCTCAATCGAAGCCGCAGGCTCAGAGACCAGAAAGCTGGGCAAACGAGCCGCAGTGGCAACGAAACATATCTTTGAGTGGTCGGAGGAAGTGAGCTCATGGCCATGGCCTTCAATACCAGGGCAAGGATATGCTGTTGCTCCTGCACAAGAGGACATGGCAAAGTATGAGACCCGACTCAAGGAGATCCGCGACGGCCTAAATTCCCTCAACGTCCTCGAGATCCACCAACGAGTCCGAGAATTCGTGGGCGTAGGACTAGGCCCTTTCTCAGCACCCAGCTCACCTCGCCGGGTTCGAGGTAGGGAGGGAGCTAGACCAGGAACTTCAGCGAGTCTGAATGAGATTGGAACTGTGCCCCGGACGATCAATATCTTTGAGAATCTCATTACGCATACAACTATGGAAGCCTTGCCGAAATATGGATTGTTGAAGGATGCGCTTAGGGATTGGGATATTAGGATTAGGATTATGAAGGAGATGCCTGAGGTGCTTAAGGCGCTATGTACGGCGGAGGAGGCGCTGGGAATGGCGTGTAAGTGGAATGATTGTGAGAGAGCATTGTATGATAGCACGAAGGCGGTGCTTAGAGTGGTGGTGGAAGAGGCTGGGGCGCTTGTTGATAGAATGCTCACGATAGTGGAGACGGGGAATGATCAACTGCCGGATGAGTGGTTGGATAGGATTGAGGCTGTGGAAGTCGATTTTCAGAAGTGGTGTCTTGCGATGGAGCGGAGGGTCAGTGCTAGGGAGGTCGCGATCAGAGGCGCCAAAGAGGAAGCACAGAGAAAGATTGAGAGAGATCTTGCTGAGATGAAAGCAATAGTAGAACGTGAAGCTGCTCAGAAGCGAGCGGCGGAAGAGCTTGCACGACAGGCTGCTAGGGTGGCGGCTGAAAATGCTGCAAGGGAAGAAGATCAAAGAATGGTTGAGGAAGAGCTTGCCGAGGAGGCAGCCAGAGTAGCCGCAGAGAAAGCTACTAAGGAGGAAGAGCAGAAAAATATTGAGGAAGAGCTTACTGAGGAAGCCGAAAGGGTAGCGTCGTATAACATGACAAGGGAACAAGAGCAAAACGCAGAGGCAGGTCTTCAGGCAGAACTGGAGGAGAAACATAGACAGATGTTGAAAAGCATTAGCCACGAGCTGATTATGAACGAGATCAAATGCGCAGCAGAAGCAGAAGCAACCGAAGAGAGGCAGAGACGGACGGAGGAGAATTATGCCGATGATGAGACAGTTGCGTTTCCGCCGTTCCAGGTTGACTCAGGGCTCGTTGTCGACCAGTTTCATTGTACCTCGCCGCCATTAAATTCCGGCTACGATGTTTACGCTTCACCTTCACGCACGCTAGTATCCGCTGAGAAGGATTCACCAAAGCCACAACTTTTGCCATTGCCATCTGTCACTGAAGCGGAAGAGGATTTTTTTGGGTACCAGGACTGGACGGAAGACGAAAGTGCTCAATCCAAACGCACCTCGGTCTACGAAGTCGGCAACACGCCTCCGCCGTCCATCGCAGCATCCTTCGAGAGCTACGAGACGTACGAAACAATCGAGGGACCCGACTCCCAGCAGCCGTACTATGGTCCGAACCTGACTGCCTCTAGTGGCTCCTCGTTCAACTCTGATAGCCACTCGGATGTGGATACATCTGCCTTTCAAGCCAGCTTTGATGGCTCAGTAGAAACACCAGCGCCGGATGACAACACGCCAATACCGCAGAAAGTAAGAACTCGTGCAAATATTACAAAGGCTCCAAAATCCGACATCGAAAGCCAGCTCTTCAGACAAGTCAGCGGTATCATCTCGTCTCTTCCAGGACAGATGACCTTGCGCAAGGGCGCCGTTGTCAAGACACCAAAGCCGGTAAAGAGTGCTCCAAGTACACCTGGCAAGAAGACGCCAAGAACTGCGAAAGTGCTGAAGAAACAACAATCTAAGACATCCTTGAGCACGGCTCCTCGCCCGTCACCTTTTGAAGTGTCAGTTACACGCTCAGTTAGTCGTGGTACTACACCAACCTTCAACCGCCGTGGATCTACACCTGGATCAGGACGTCCAAGGACGCCTGTATCACGCAAAACCGATGCTGCTACCTTGACTCTCGCCACATCACCAGCCTTTGTCAGCGAGGGCTTGAACTTAACTCTCGTTCCGCTGGACTCTCGCCATCCCAACTTCCGACACGACAATATCAACGGCCACATCCACATATCTCGTGGCGACGGCCGTCCGCCACTGGTTCTATACGTCACCCTGAGTGACTCTGGAAGCAATGTCGTCCAAGTTCGAGTTGGAGGCGGCTACCAGGAGCTTGGCCAGTTTCTCACAGATTACCAAGCCCACCATGGTGCTAGAACTAGATTGGGTAGTGTGGAGGACATCCAGATCATCCCGATGGAGAGAGGCCAGCGCCACATCGGGCCGAGCGTCGGACCTAGCCCTACCAGTCGCCCCGGCACCGCAATGGGAGGAAGAAAAGCTTTCGCCATGACACCAACATCGGGCTTCCTGCATGTAGCCAAACGTGCAGGTAGACGAGGTAATGACGCATCAGCCATAGACGCTTTCGAGTCTCGTCGCACAGCACGTCATGTCAGTAGTCCATCAACATTGCAACAGCCACCGCAAATTCCGCCGCTGCCACCAATGAGGGATATTATGTTCAGTAGTCCAGCGTGGGGAAGCGATGTCAGTACTCCTATTGGAAGACAAAGCCTGAGTCAGGCTCTGAGTAACGCTGTTGATAACCAGTTGTCGGCTAGTACATCCGGCCCGGCTTTTGTCTTTAGTCCGTCTACGCCGACGCAGCCGGGCCAGAGGCCGCAGGCACTGAGGCCATCGTTCAGGAAGGCGTCGAGTACTGGGTTGGGGGATGTCGAGGAAAATATCAGGCCTAGCTCGCCCGCAATGTCGGAAGCTGGCAGCCAGCTTTCCAAAGAGAAGAGGTTGAAGAGCAAGCTGAGTTGGGCGGAGGATTTGAATGGCGTTGTTACAAAACAGAGGGGTAGTGATAGGTCCAATGGAACCAGAAGTGCTATTGGTGAGAGGAAGAGGACGGTGAGCAGTAATCATATCCCTATTGCGAAACCGGTTTGGGGATATAATAATCCGTTGAGGAGTGTGGGGGATAATGCGAAGATTATTAGGATTGAGACGAGGGAGAAGGATACGTTGAAGGATAAAGATGAGAGTTTGAAGGAGTAATGGGCTTGCATAGACTAAGCGAGACATGCATAGAGCACGAAAGGACAACGGTTTGCAGCATTTGCATTGGCACTGAGCATGGAGTTTGAGCGTGGCTGCTTGCAATATACCCTGGGTCTCCCACTTACAGGACAGAGAAAGCATAGGTTGGCATGGACGCATCCTGCTTTTCGTAGGTCATCATTCATCATAAACCTTGAATCGTAGTTAGGCTGAATAGTTATTCTGTTTACAACAGCCTGGGTGAATTCTTGGCCACGTGACTGAATAAAAAAACCTCTTTGAAGTAGTATCTTTACCACAATCATCCCAATTTTAAAGACATCGCATGGAAAGGCGCTACAATGGCGATGTCTTTTATAAAGATAGTACAGAAATTGTGCTAAGAAGGCTCCTGGAGTGCTGAGGGAGTGTATATGCTGCTACTGGAATCGACGTCGCAGAAGATACCGAGGTTGCAGCAACGTTACTAAAATATTACAGAGATAAATATCGAAAGCGAAAGTCGCTACCGGATACTTCGGAGAGTGTTGTCATTCCCTGCCATTCTCGGAGCCAAGGCGAATAGACTCTTTGGGTGCAAGTCCAAGTGCGCGACGGATTGAGTTTGAGAAGCTCCGTGGGTGGAGGAAGTGGTCGAGTTCGCGCTCCTGTGCACGCTATTTTACAACGTCAGCACCTAGGAAAGGGAGATACTGCTAGGAACAACGTCAACTCACCTCCTGCTGGCGATGCTTCTCCTTGCGGATATTCAACAGGGTGAAGGACTTCTACAATCCATCAGCACCTTACTTACCCCTATAACACATCATAACACAACTCACCCCACCCTGCACACCACTCCTCGTCTGATCCTCCACTGAAAAAATCTCATTATACAACAACATCTCCTCCATCGTCCCGGTCCTCCTTCTGTAAATCTTCCGACACTCCTCCCACTCATAAAGCCTCTGTGCGCTCTCCGCTTCGGCACTCTCATCCCTCAATTGCTGCGCATATTCCACCGCATTGTCCTTAGCATAGGCTTCTCGCTGCCTGGCGGCGTTTTCGACGCATGCTACGCACGGGGATTTGGAGTTTCGGGCTGTGCGCTTCATGAAAGATGGGCACGAGATGGGTTCCTTTATGCCGTGGCCGGTGCGTGGGCACAGCTCGCAATAGTTCCAGATCCGGGGGGTGCAGTTGCAGAGCGGGTATTCTATTTCCCAAAGGTGGCACATGTCTGTATATCTTGGTGTGTAGACGCTAGGTCTAGAAGCGTCGGATAGGAGGGAGTGATACGAGATCGCAGGCGCTATAGCTGTAACGCTCCGAGTTATGATAGTGAGTGAAAGAATCTTGCGAGCTGAGAAGTCGTGTGGATGATGATCAACGACTGGAGATGCGGTTCCTTTTCGGCGCTGTTTGCTTCTTGAAGTTCGAGGCGCATCCATCGTGACGCCAAAGGTAGGGCTCGTTCACGAAGCAGAAGCAGCCACGATCGTGGAAGGCGCGAAGGCGTCCTTCGACGGCAAGAACAAACGCAGATTGTCCACGAACCTTGGCAGCAGGCCAATATCATGGACATAAAGCTAACGGTGTTCTTAGAAGCACGCTACATTACCAGAGTTTCTTCTTTCCGGCCCGCAATCTAGTTATCGATGGATTGATGATCACCACGGTCTTAAGGGCGTCGAAGATGTCACCATGGGCTTTTAAATCGCAATCCCGGCAACAACCGGTTGGCATTACGGAAGCTAACTTCGACATTCCCGCCTAAGAATGTCGTGGCACACGGTGTCATTCCTACCAAGGCTCTCTGCCACCTCACCAAATGCGCCAACGATGACATTGCCACTAATACAAGTGCTTGCAACTGTGCGACTCCCCCTGGACCTTTTCGCGAGCCAGCGCCGATGCAGCCCAGCCCACCAGTTTCCCTGGGTTGTTTCATCATTACATAACAGCACAACAGCCGTCCTCTTCCTTGGTATTCTCGTTCTCGGCCCTCCATTCACCTTTCCTCGCGGCCTCGCTCTGCTGCATCTTGGCATGGCATTTCTTACATAGAAAGTTTGTCGACTTCTTGTTCTCGACGAGCTTTCCGCAAGGCATTACCGACATTCTTGAGAGGGTGAACGCCGTGGAGAGTTTCTTGTACTGCGAGCATTCGTACAGGGCGGCGGAGATGTGGTTGCAGAGGTAGCTGGTGGTGGTGATTTGGCACATAGTTGCTGACTGATTGAGACGATATCTGGCGGTAGTGACGGGATACGTGTAGGTTTGATGGTCCAGGTCGATCGATTGATAGTAAAACATTCCGGTCGCCAATCGAAGTTGGAGGAGTTAAAACAGAGATGCAGAGCTTGCCAAAATCGAGATACACGAATACTGAGAAACTGGTACATTTGCTTCTATTATGAATGTAAACTACGGAGTAAAGACTGTTTGTCAACTAGATTGAATCGAGGAGAACTTGATCTAGGAGCATCCATGAGCTGCGTTTGAGAGGGATCCCATTGAAAATTGAAGTAGACACGCGATCCACAAAGCATCCACACATTATATCTCATTCAATGGGTAACATGTTCGCTAAGATCGGGATGTGATTCTAAGTCTTCGGGTATCATGTTCTTTATGATGGCGATGTCGCGTCGGCTGTTGCTATTTTAAGTGGTGGTGATTGTTTGCCGATGGTAAATCATGCTAGAGTTCGTTCCTCTATTAGACGCTAGTAAATTAAGTTTTTGTCAAATATTCATTATATGAGTAAAGTAAAGATTTATGGTATGTAGAGATGGTGTTGGAGTGAACTCGAAACTTCCTAAAGTAGATGGTCTCAGCCTTGCAGCCTCGCCTGCGACGGGCGTGACCTGGTTGGGTATCCTTATCATTATCTGGATCCGCTGTCATTCAACAACTACACTCACTACGGCACCTTCCACACAATACTGCACCGACACGCACAACGCATTTAAGCGATTCAGACGTCTAGACGCATAAGACTTTTTCTCGGAGAGTATTTAAGGTGCCAGATACCCTCAAACAGGACCATATCTTTCACATCCCGATCTTCGTCAGGCTCTTTGTCGTCACCAGAGTAGCACCACGTAGGAATATCTGACTGTGCGCCGACCCTTGCACCTGCCGACACCACCAGTCCCGATTCTTAACGACAATTCATCGTCTCAGACATCTTCCGACGAACCATGTCTTCCAACAACTCTCCACCACGGGCTTCTGTGCCTCATCGTCGCCAGCGTTCTTTGAGCGGCGAATCCCATGCTCCATCAGTACAATTACGCCTTGCACGCCGCTCAATACCCCCCCCACCGCCTCCTCCCGCACAGATTTCGGCGTTGCGTCCAGCCTCTTCGAGATCATCACCGGCCCGGCCAAGACTCACGTCAACTCAGACCGAGGACTTGGTACGCGTACAAAGGCATCTTTCCGAACGCTCTAGAATTCGCCCACGTCGTCCAACAGGCCGGGGCAGTGCCTTGGCTATGTCACAGATGCAACTCGAACAGGCCGACCGTCGACTCAGTCGAGCGATCTCAGACTCTCGTGCTATCCTTCAACAGCCGGTATCCACGGCCCTGCCCCAAGGAGTTGCTATGGCTGCCACGCCGGTCCTCGAATCTCCGGACAGAAGACCTGCGAAGAGACGACGGATCGGCGACCCGGAGAAAAAAGAGGAGGAGCCGAAAATACACCCTGTCAGCTATGGATACCGTGGTCAGGTTGTGCTAGGCAAACTAGACATGATTGTCAAGTTCTGTGATGGCGGAATATACGAAGGCCATCAGCACTGCTGTACAATGCATGGGAACTATGGCCCAGAGAATATACTCAACACCGATGGATCAGTCTATTGCACAAAAGGCAGTCGTGCCAATATCATTCTCGCGCACAAAGGCGAGCGGCCATTCACAATGCAGGAGCTCATTATCAAGGCACCAAGATCTGGATACACTAGTCCTGTTAGAGAAGGCATGCTCTTCGTTGGCATGGACGCCGACGAGCTGATGACGCGCACGGCGAAGTACAAGATTAAGTACGAGGAGAAACAGAGACGGAGACGTGTTAGACGTGCAACAAGCCTCGCAGCAAGGTCTCACATGGTATCGTTAAGCGTCAATACCGTGCCTACACGCACAGCAGTCATCCCAAAGGAGTTTATTGGTGAGGATGAAGGCTATAAGATTAATGCTACTTGCACTTCGAGCGGCGAGACCGATGATGAGGACAACGAATCCATGCTTTCGACACGCAACCCATACCTTGACGACCCAGATGAACCATCCAGATCTAGGTCATCTATACGTGCACGCGACCGTGCGTCGCAGATGCGCTTCCGTGAGAGATTGCGGAGATACCAGGATATCAATGGAGTGGCAGAGAGCGATTCAGACAGCGCGCAGGAGGAAGTCTATGACGAGGCAGATGATGTTGAAGATGAGGATGAGGAGGAAGAAAACGCCGATTCTCAGAACGAGGATAGCAACGTCAGCATCACCTCTGAGTCTGAGTCCGACTCTGAATCCGATGACGATGACACTCTGCCAGATTATTCGGAGCACAACGATGCCCCTACTTCGGTACCGCCGCGCACCGAGCCTGCTGACGAGACAGAGGCCGACCCCGACCCTGAACGCTGGAACCACACCAGCATCTTGCACGATATAATTCGTGACTTGGACAAGGATTATGGAGACCCCATCCGTGAGCGCCAAGACACACCACACCCAGACGCGCAAGTCACAGAGGACGGATCACCTCGAATGCTGAAGGCACTCGCACGTTTCTCCATTGAGCGTGGTAAGAGCACATGCAAGATGGTGTTCGAGCCTGCTATCAGCGCGAGATATGTGCTTCTCAAGCTTTGGCGTCATGATGGGGTGAGAGAGGATGACAGAGGCGAGAAGAACAATATTGACATCCAGAGTGTGGTTGTTAAGGGGTTCTGTGGACCGAGGTCCTTCCCGGCTATGAAGTTGAGGTAGATTGGCTGGAAAAAAAAAAAGGATTTGCGTTACATATGGGATTTATGACGGGCGGAACACATGTTAGTTCCTGGTTGGGAGGGATCGGCTGCAGCGATACTTGCTTGCAGCATGGTAGATAGCGCGCAATTGCACATTTGCTCACTCACACTCGCCGTTTATTAACGCGTCCAAGCCCTTGCTTCTTTCGATGCTCTGATGACCTTATTGTCAAATGTTTCTCCCTTCATGTGGCTCGACTAATCCGTCGATTTTACTAGATATTTAGGCCCGAGTCAATCCGAGAGTGGTCAGGAAGAAGTTGCGGAACGGGTTACTTGATGGACGGATTGAGCCTAGCGTCTTGCAAGGGAACCCTTTTGAGGAGCGTAGATACCTTCACCAATGATGATGGAGTTTGAAAGCACCGAGGTAGATGATAAATGCCATCAGTGATAAGCAGTCGTCGTTCTCTTCTAAAGATTGTAGCATAGCATAATTCCGTTCTCGAGTAGTCCGTCAGAGAATGCTCACGAAGCTGGAGCAGCGTGGAGTGCCTGGGCGACAGCCGCAGGACAGTATCAAAGGTACAGCAATCTTGCTACCAGTCCGTAGTCTCGCTCTTAGTCCTTTTGCTTGGCCAATTTATCGGCCTTTCTTGTTGTTGTTAGTTGCCTGGCGAAAGATGGCATACCATTGGTTGGTTTCGAGTCCGCATTCTTCACATTGCCTTGTCTCGGCCAAGAGATTCTGCATTCCGCGAACCATGAAACAGAGTCCCTACTTTCACCAATATTATTATCGGAAACACATGAATACCACCTTGGGTCTACCAGCGTTGACATCAGGGACGTCGTTTTCTCAGATTATACTCAACGGCTGTCTGTTCGCATAACGTCACGATGTGCCCGACACCGAACACGAGGATTGGAGGTCGAGATTGAGAGCAGACCAAAGCTCAGCCAGCATGACGGTAAAGCGCCGGTCGATACCTGCCAATCTCTTGAGCACCATTTGGAGCAGACCCCGATTCGTCCTCCCATTGGATAGGATTCGGTATTCCTCGCCGCTTGGCTATCTTCAATGGCACGCCAGCGTCGCCACTACCGTTCGCAGCTATGCTACCGCCCTCCGATGGCACCTAGCTGAGACAGCGGTGAACGACCTTACAGAACCTTAACTGATGCACTGTATTTGCTGATTGTATGACAATCTCGGTACGCACCATGATGAGTAGAAGACCGAGACACAGATTGACGCCTAAACGATTTAACAACCACGCTAGGTCGGCTGTCTGTTTGCAGGAGCTCTGAAAAATGCTTGAATTTTTAACGGCCTACCCATTTATATACTTCACTCGGCGAGATCTCGGCTTCAGGTTTACTGGTTGCGGAATTCGTGCTTTACCTCCTTAATTTACTCAGCTAACATCGTCATCTGTGTCATTTAATTCGCAGGTCTATAGCGCCGCTGACGTTGCTGTGATGAAGCTAATGGAAGAGGGGCGAGAAAGAGTGATGTCGGAGACTCAGAGATGAAGATATAGGGCGATGGGATCTCGCTCTCGATGATGGTTATCAGCACTCCGCAAAGCATCAAAAGAGCAAGCACAAGAACCAGGCAACCAATCTACCACAGTAAGCCATCTTCCCTCAACCCACAATAATAGGTAAGTCAACCCGAGCCCCTCCAGCAAAACCCTTACTAACACAGCCAAGCAAAAATGAAGCTCACCATCGCAGCCACCGTGCTCGTCCTCGCCACCTCCACCACCGCCATCCCAATCCTCGCCGAGCTCCTCGGCACAGTCGGCGGCCTCCTCGGCTCCCCAAAGCTCCCAAACCAAACCGGCTCCGTGATTACCCTCCCTATCACCGGCGGAGCCGGTTACGCCAAGCCAAACTCCTGCGTCTGCAAATCCACCGGCACCTTCTGCGGCTACCGCGCTTATACTGGCAAGAAGGAGAAGAGGCCACTTGTTGCTGCTGAGGGAGGAGCCTGTGACCCGCTTACGGTTTACACTTGCAACCAGGTTGAGGAGTTTGGCTCGGGCGGCGCTTGCTTGCTTTGCTTGCCGTCAATGACTTTTGGTCGTGAGCAGGTCGGGAAGGATGTTTGCACCATCCGCTTGGCAAATGAGGCTGCTTAAATGTTGGGTCTGCGGAATCTATGGAATCTATGTGATGTATGGATAGTGAATGGAGAAAGCAGGGATTGGGAGATAGGGAGGAAGCTTCAATTCGTTGTCGATTTTTCTCAGTCGGTCATTACCTTGGAGAATTGAGTTATGATGGGAATGATCGTGTCGAATAGCCGCGGAGTAATCAATGCTGCTTGTCTTTCCTGGTAAAGTGGCAATTCAGCATGCTTTTTATTGATTCGTGACCTCCGGAGTGTGCTATGCTTCTGATCGTTTTTTTTGTGTTGATCGCCTGAAGCCTGGGATGTCGTCGCCGCCCCAGCTGCTCCTCATACTAGCGTTGCCGCCCTTCGGCTACCCCGAAGTGGAAACCCCAGCCCGGCATGATCTATTCTTGGCACAACAGCAACCCCCATTCCTCGCCGAAACATCTCCATTTCTCTATCCTTCGTGACATGGACGCCTTCAATGGCGTCGAACCAGAGTATTTGGGTGTCATCGCTGGCATGAACGACAACAGCTATGACGGTGTGTCTGGTGCACCAGACAGTGATTTTGTCGCTTATACGAAGCAAGTTGTGGAGGTTGGACTGCCGGCGAGTTGTGATCCGCCTGGTCCTAATAATCCTCCGAAGCACTTAGTTTGGGTGGTATGTTATTCTGTTTTCCCCCTTTCTTGAATACCATACTGCCTTCTTTTCAATCAGTCCGTCTTCGAAATGACGGTGCGACTTAAACAGATATCACTTGATTGGAAATGGGAAACTGGTTGACTAACACCCCCCAAGATCTTCGGCGCAACCGGCCACATCGGCCGCTCCCTCGCCCGCTGCGCCCTCCACCACGGCGACCTCGTCGTCGCCATCGGCCAAACCCACATCAATCCCCTCAGCAGCATGCAAAACTGGCACCCCAATTGCCTCGGCACACTCTGCGACGTCAGAGCGCGCTCAACCGTTGACGCCGTCTTGCAAAAGGCCATTTCGCATTTCGGGCGCTATGATCTGATTGTCAACTGTAGTGGCACGGCGATTATAGGAGCTTGTGAGGACCAGGATGAGGCGGAGATCAGGAATCAGATTGAGACGAATTTTATGGGGACGCTGCATATTATTCAGTTGAGCCTGCCGTATTTTAGGCAGAGGGAGCAGGGAAGGTATCTGATTTTTAGTAGTGTGAGTGGTGCGTTGGGTGTGCCGGGACTAGGACCGTACTGTGCGAGCAAGTATGCGACGGAGGGGTTGATTGAGGCCATGTTGTATGAGGTTGATGCTTTCAATATTAAGGCCACCTTGGTAGAACCTGGGTTGGTGAGGAGAGATGACCCGGAGCAGCCGGCTGGGGAACATATCGTTGGAAGACCCTTAGGACTGTATGGCCACTTTTTGATTAAGAAGCCGAGTGAGCCGTATGCTGGCGCAACGAGTCCGGCATTGCATTATAAGAGGATGGCCATCTGGCTGAAGGATAGACAGCCAACAAGTGTCGTGAAGAGTGCTGAGCTTGTGTGGCAGCTGGCACATTGTAGCTTCCCGCCATTAAGATTGTTGCTAGGGAGCTTCGCTGTCGAGAGTATCCGAGACAGGCTGCGGTGTGTTATTGAAGAGGGAGAAGATTGGAGAGGTCTAAATTGGCCGAGTGATGAGGGGGCCATGTTAGGCGAGGATGGTGACAAGGAGAGGGAGGACGGTGATAAATATCAAGACGGCGACAAAGAAGACAAAGACGGGGATGAGGACGAGGAATCTCGAGAACGGATGCAAACTTAGCAATGATACTGTCTGAAAGGATAGCCTTCTGGTTCCGAAGGAATCGAAATTGTGACTCTTAAAAGTACAAATAGTCATTGGTACTGATAATCATGGCTATTGTCGCGGGCTTTTCAGGAGTACCACTGTCGCCAATATGAGCCCCGTGCGTCATCCTACTCCCTCAAGTTTAGTATTGTCAGAGCCATTCGTCTTTCACAGAAGAAGGGCGTTCCTCTTGGTGTTAACCGGTTGTGAGTTAATAGATATTCTGATGCTCAAGATTCAATGTAATTGATATTTGGGGTGGGACGCTGCCGCCAATTTTCAAAGACACCAAATACTCGTACAACAAAAAACCTCGCCCGCGCTCTTATAAAAGTTGTAATTAATTAAATTTCACTTTGTAAACTCCTTAATTATTCTCTTGGAGATTTGCCGTCATTTCCGGGACCCTAACTCTGCCAAGTGGGCCCATCCTCCATTTTTTGCAGTATATAAACCCTTCGAACCTTTACCCAACACAAACATACAGACGAGAGGTGCTTTGGCCCAATTGAGAACCGTATGGACCTAGCTGGAGGAGGCCACGGGTTCAACCCAGTCACCGGGACAACGACGACCTAATAAACCTCAACATCGTCCGGCGAGGATAAAGCCGTTGAGCAAACACGTGGGGGTTTCTAGGATACGCGACGGCGTATCTGAGCTTTTACTGTTTTTGCCAATTTTGGTGATGGTAAGAAGCTTTGGTGGTGACGGCTTCAGTGGTTGAGGAGGCTAGTTTTGAGATTCTTTTTGCGAAAGGTCGAGTTGCGCGCTTAGCGGTTTGGTGTTTTGTGGTAGAATCTGACGACCACTTCATGGCAGACCCAACCACCGAACACCAACCACATGCAACAGCAATTCTAAAGGATAGAAAATGATTATAATATCGTAGGAATGTGACCTTACGACTCAAAATTTTATTATCTGTCTAACTAAGCAACGTCCAACAGGTCGCTGCGACTTCCACAATGGGGCATCGCTCAAAAGCCACCAGATGGCTGCCATCTCGCCTGTTCTTCAGCACAGCACTACCAACCATCCGAAATCTACATACATTCTTAGATACGCTTCCGGCACCAAAACACACAAGTCAATATCTTTCGAACCACCTTAGTTCATCATCTCTTTTGGTTTCATTCTTTCAACGCCAATCCAAGCCCCATAATGTCGCCTCAGTGTCGAGAACCCATCAGGTACTCACTCTGGTAGCCCAGACTTTGACTTAGACCTGGTGTTCACCCAATATCCTGATCCTTACCTTGGTGCTGCAGTGACCCTTCAAACCGTCCCTACAGGGTCTGATATCTGCTGTGCTGGGTCCCGGCTGGCCGCATGAAGCTGTTTCTCGGAACGCCGGCGGGTCGGACACCCACAGCGGCGGCGCATAATCGATGCAGACGCCGTTTTTGTGGAAGCGAAGCTGCGAGAGTTGAAAGGGCAATATATCTATCTGGCTTGAGGATTTGGAATGAGCTTTCATCGGAGTCAATATTACGAGGTAGGCGAGTATGCTTGCCCGTGTCAGTAGCAGGAAGTGCATGCTGTACTCACCACGGACTGAACCTGGTGCCACTCGGCCACTATATTGTTGTCACACAAACATCGCCGATGGACCTAAGGCTACACAAGAGATATCGTTAGACAAGTATTGGCCCAAATATTTTCTTGTTTGGTACGAGACATGATCTAAGCTTCTGCGGCGATCTCTCGACTCCCACGTCTAAAGTCTGCGACGGAGTTTGACATCGAAGAACGGTCTGGCATTGATGCTCCATCTATCCATGAGCCGTCAGCCAACATTCTAATGCACCTCTCTTCCCCTCAATAACAATAGCACGCCCTAGAAACAAACTCCCATTTCCATGATCTATTCTGTGCCCAAATCGACTATGCAACGCGTGGCAAGGCTCCTTACAGCGTTCCCCATTCCAATTTAAACCTCCCATCCGGCGTCTTATACTCCTTCAGCGCCGTCACCGCATCCTCTCCGTTCTGCGCGCTAACAAAAATGCCCCTGTTGCTTTCTCTGACAAAGCCATTCTCAATCGAGTCATTAACCCACTGCAACAACCCATCCCAGTAACCCTCCGTATTCAACACCACGATCCCCTTCCCATGGATCCCCAACTGATTCCAAGTCACAACCTCCATAAGCTCCTCCAGCGTCCCATAACCACCTGGCAAAGCGATGAAGCCAGAGCCTGGCCCACCACGCATAATCTGCTGAGTCATCATCTGTTTCCGCGTATGCATATTCTCCACCACCGTCGTCTGCCCATATATACTCGGATCCGGGACGCCATGCTCCCCCCCATTCTTACTCTCCCCCTGGCTGTCGGGGCCTTGCTCATACTTGACCAATGGGGCGGGAATAATGCCATGCACTGACTCGGGTCCAGAGAGCTTGACGAGCGTCCGTGCCAACTCGCCCATGAGCCCGATGGTGCCGCCGCCATAAACAAGCTTGATATTCTCTCTGGCAAAGATCTTAGCCAGCTCGCGCGCGGCTTCCACGTATTTTGGGTTTTTCCCTGGGCTGGAACCGCAGAACACGCAGATAGTGGTGGCGTTGTTAGAGTAGTCCTCATTTTGCTCGATTGGGGGCATGTTACGGGACTTTGGGCGGTTTAGGAGATCCGCTTCTGGGTTTACGAGGAGCGGTGTGCCTTGCGAGACGGAGGTGTCGCCGGAGGGGTTGTTCTCGTCGAGGAAGGCGTCGCCGTTGTCGATTGCGTAGAAGTCGAGTTGCTCGAGGGGGTTGAGGTTTGTTGGTGCCATGTCTGCGGGTGAGAGTGCAGAAGGCAAGACGAAAGAAGTTGCTGCGAGCATGGTTAGATGACTGTGGTGTTCTGAAAGTGGGTGTGCTGAAGGGAGAGGCATTGCGAAAGCTTCTTGAGAGAACGGGGTTAAGAAGATGAGGTATTTACCTTGGGAGAAACCTGGTAGTTATGCGATGTGATGCTGTGCAACACGGGCTAGTGGTGCAGGTTTAATATATGCGTGTTTCTAGGACGAAGGTGTTGATCCCGAGTACAAGGGCGTCACAAGGTGTGTTTACGCGCCGGATGTGCTGTATGGAGGTCCGGACCGGAAGGTGTTAAAGTGGTGAAAGGTAACCTTGACGCCCGAAGAATAGTGAGTATGCTTGAGGACTAAGAAAGCAATGCTCGCCCAAATGTATGCTCCAAGAACGTTATGCTGTTTGTGTATATATTCAGGTCCAGAGGAGGATGAGGAGTCACAACAGAAGATACCGATAGATGCATATGAGAGTGGAGAGTCTCACCGGGAGTGAGTGACGCAGCTAAACAGAGCTCTAAGTGGAGAAAGTGGTGTGGGTGTAGTTGTAACCCGACAATGATCTCCAACAATCGCTGGTGGAGGTGCTTGATTAAGTAAAGTGAGGAGTGGATTTAGTGAACGTCAGGGCATGGTGCGCAGTAGCTCCAGACTCGCCTTCTGTCAGCTCAGAAAAAGGGACATACCGAGCCCTTAGCCAGGAACGAGATGTGACAAAGAAAAGACGCTAGCATAATATACATGGTCCGCATTATTAAAGGTATTGGTAGTTAGGCAGCGAAAGATAGGGGTGAATTCAAGCTCCAACCAACCAATCAGTCATCCCATGCATGCCCAACGCGGGGAGCTCAGTGAAACAGTGGAGAGCTGCCGACTGACCCAAGCGATCCGGCCGCAGGATGACGACCTGTGGACTCTCTCACAACACAACTCTCTCTCCCAACATAGCTGTAACTCCAAAGTAACCTTAACCATGCCTCAAGGAGCAGCTCCCGCAGCTGCCACGGCCAGCGCAGGCCAGAGCCGTATCACAGTAAGCGCTTTTAATCATGCGACAACGAATTGATTGCTAACTGGGGCATAGCCATTTATCAAGTCGGCCGCCCAGGGCCTCGCAATTTTCATTGGCATGCAGATGATGATCTCGAAGTTCGGCGGAGGAAAGCCAGAGACTAGCACAGATGCAGCGGGCAGCGTTGTCGCGAAGCCCGGCCCAGCCAGCCGCGTTATCCCTTCCTTTGAGATGCGCCCAGAGGGCCTCGCCGAGGGCGCCACATACAATCCAATACCGCAAAATATTGCGCCAATATGGGAGGATAAGACCAATCTCGACTTTGTTATTTACGTCTCTGAGACGGCTCGACATGAGGCCATCGCAAATGTGCCAGAGGAGCGCATTGTTGCAAATGAGAAGGCTTTTGGTTATGGAAAATGGGATGACAAGAGAGTGATTGATGCCGAGTTTGACATCCCGGCATCCGTGGCAAACAACGGCACTTTATGGGCACATTTCTTCATTGGGAAGACCGGCGCACAGCTCGATCCAGTGCAGCAAGGCTATGATACCAGCAATGCCTACCATTTCGTCCGCCCTTTGACCCAGTATATCGCCAAGAAGCCTGAGCGCAAGACTAGGAACTTGCTCGACAGCAATGACGAGGTTGTCGAGGTCGAGGAGGAGCCTGTGCAGACCGGTCCAATCACCAAGTCGTACTACCACCCAAACTTCACCATGTCCTTCGTCCCAGAAGTCGGCATCGTTTCCTGGCCATCCATGCACCCAGCAGCCCGCCAATTTACCCACCTAGAGGCAACCGGCGCTCGCGATGCAACCGGCCAGAACGGCTGGCACTACCCAGTCCTGTTCGTAAACACCTTCTGGCAGCTCAAGGCACACATGACCGAACTGAACTCAACCGTCACCCGTCTACCAATCCACATCGATCTCAACAACCAAGCGAACTGGCTCTACCAAATCATCGCCAGCATCGACGAGGGGCAGAAGCAGACATCACGTAACGCCGCTCTGGGTGGCACACTTCCACCAGGAGGTGGCGATGGTAGCGAGTTTGAGATGATCAAGGAGGTGCTTTTGGATACCAACCCTTACCTCCTTATGACAACCATCGTTGTCTCCGTCTTGCACATGATCTTCGAGATGTTGGCTTTCAAGTCCGATATCTCCCACTGGAAGAACAAGAAAGACAACGTCGGTATCTCGGTGCGTTCCATCCTCGGGAATGTATTCATGCAGACGGTAATCTTCCTCTATCTGCTCGATAATAACGAGAACACGTCCTGGATGATCATGGTGTCTCAAGGAATGGGTATCCTCCTCGAGTTCTGGAAGATCACTAAAACTGTCGACGTCCGCTTTCGTCACTCCACCGGCCTGATCCCTTACCGCATCGTCTTTGAGGATAAACATAAGCTCTCGGAGACCGAGGAGAAGACGAAGGAGTATGATGCTGTGGCGTTTAAATACGTTTACATCGCCGCCGTTCCACTCCTCCTCGCTTATGCGGCTTACTCGCTGATCTACGATACGCATAAGTCGTGGTACTCATTCATCATCGCCACTTTGGTGGGTAGTGTCTACGCTTATGGGTTCTTGATGATGGTGCCATCCTTGTACATCAATTACAGACTTAAATCCGTGGCCCATCTTCCAGCCAAGGCCATGACGTACAAGTTCTTGAACACATTCATCGACGACTTGTTTGCTTTCACCATCAAGATGCCAACTCTTCATCGTCTTGCCACCCTCAGGGACGATCTGATTTTCTTTGTCTACTTGTATCAGAGTTACAAGTACAAGGTGGACTACACTAGAGTGAACGAATTCGGTCAGGGTGGTGAGGAGGAGGAACTTGAGGATAAGCTAGCTAACAAGCCATTCACTTCGCCAGCTGGAGGTGATACGACCGCAGCTAAGAAGGTCGAGAGCGAGGAGAAGACAGAGCAGATCATGAAGGCAGCCGAGGATATCAAGGAGATTGCTGAGGAGGTCAAGGTGAGTGGAGCCGAGAAGAAGAGAGCCACGAGAAGAAAAGCGTAGAGTAGGATACATAGGCCATCTCTTGTAATAAAGGTTATCTCAACATAAAAATCTGCCAATTATGCTGAAGCACTGGCAGCAGTGCAAATCATAAGCATACTATCTTCAAAGTATACAGCAAACATTCTTCATTACCTCGTCCGCCGGCACAACATGCTCTTATGATACAAAATCGTCTTATGAGGACTTCAGCCATCACCTTCACGGTAGCCGTGGTATCATCGTTGCTGGCTCGTCCCAATTGCATTCATTCTCTACACTTATTCTCCTTTTGTCCTCGTGTGTTCCTGATTCGCTTGCGCCTTAGAAGTCCTGCTCCTCTTGGAAAAACATGCCGAAAGTAACAATGGTGCTGTAAATGAGGAGACCGCCGACAATGGACATTATCATTGCCGGGAGAGTGATGATTGCGGAGTGTGCCAGAACGATTGGCAGAGCTGTAGGTGAAAGTTAGCAAAAGCTCAGTAATAATCCACATCATGCACTCTTCTTCTTTCATCTCTACGGTTTCCGCTACGCTAGCAGTGACGCACTTCCATGGACGCCACGAGAAAATGGAGTGTATAGACGTACCAATACCCATCACTACCAATCCACCAGTAACAAATTTTCCAAAGTCCAATAATGCGCTCCCGCTTCCTTCACCTCCAAAATCATCGGGATTCGCGAGGCGACCGCATATCCAATTTGGCATAGGCGCGATCACATATGTTGCGACTTCGAGGAGCGGGAGGTATTGGTGGTATAAGGCGCATGATAAAATGACAAGGAGAAAGCCAACGGCGAGGACCTGGGGTAACCAGTTAGCATGATATTTTACATTGACAATACGACACATCATCTGAGGGTCAAGAGCCACAAAGAGAGGGTATTCAAAGTGAGGTGGAAGAGCATACGAAGGAGAGCGCAATGATGGTCTTAAGACCAGCAGTCATTCTGAATAGCGGCACCTTGGCGGTATTTCTTGGGGTTGTCCTGGTTTAGTTTCTTCGCTTCACGGTCACAAATTAGGGAGCGCTGTGTCCCAATCTGTGATTGTGTTGTTGTCGTGTCGTCGTTAGGTCGTAAAGAAGAGCAGTATACCGGCGTCAAGCTGCCTTGGTGTGGTGGTTAGACGATGGGCTGCCCAGCCTCGGCGGGCTGGCGAGATCTGACGTTGACACCCGAAGCGGCTTAGTTTGACCATTCCACGCAAGGCTGTGGCCGGAGTCGAGGCTGAAGTGAGCTTGGTCGCGCTTAGCGGCGTTTGGAGCTCTGGGGATGCGTCGTCCTGACGCCTTGTCACCTTGCGGTTCTAGAGCTTTTAGATCAGGACCACGATAGTGAAATCAAGACCACCACCAAAAGCTTCCTTCAGCCAAATACTTGACTTTGACTTGAACACGCGACTCCTATAGCGCTAGATTGACACCTTTCATCAGTTTCGACCGAACTATTCTAGCAACTAAGGCTACTACGCTCCATCACAATGTTCAGAAATAACTACGATAACGATGTTGTTACCTAGTGCGTTCGCCCATATTACTTGGAAGTTAACAAGTTACTGACTACCACAGCTCTCCGCAAGGAAGGTTATACCAGCTCGAGTATGCTGGCGAAGCTGTGAAGCAGGGTTCCTGTATCGTCGCGCTCGTCAGCGAGACTCACGCCGTCCTCATTGCCCTAAAGGTACGTCAAGGCCGAAGCTATTGTATTCAGTAGGCTCTTACTTACTACTACTTCAGCGCAATGCCGAAGAGCTCTCCTCATACCAAAAGAAGATCATCGGCCTCGACAGCCACCTTGGCCTCGGTCTCGCCGGCCTCGCGTCCGACTCCCGTGTCCTCTCCAACTCCCTCAAGCAACAAGCACTCCAATCCCGCATGACTTACGGCCGCGCCATCCAAATCGAGACCGCGGTCGCCTCCATCGCGGACCGCGCTCAAACCAACACACAGCATTACGGCAAGCGCCCATACGGTGTCGGCCTCCTCATCGTCGGCGTTGACAGCACCGGCCCACACTTGTTCGAGTTCCAGCCATCGGGCATGACGCAGGAGATGCTGGCGTGCGCTATTGGAGCCAGATCGCAGATGACTACAACTTACTTGGAGAGACATGCTGCGGAGTTCCCGAAGGCGTCGAGAGAGGAGTTGGTTAAGCATGGGTTGAATGCGTTGAAGGAGAGTTTGGCGACGGGTAAGGAGTTGACTGTTGAGAACACTAGTGTTGGTGCTGTTGGACGTAAGGAGGATGGCTCGTTGGAGAACTTCAAGCTTTATGATGGGCAGGAGGTTAAGCAGTGGATTGACTTGGTGGCTGAGGGCAAGGAGGCAGTTCCGGCTGCCGCAGTTGAGGCTATGGATGTCGATGCCTAGATTTGATGCTTTGCAATGCTTACTGCGGTGAAGTGGGGAATGCTTGGACTTGGTAGTAGTGCTTGGTACGGCGTCATCATGAATTTGGCGCGCAGCATATTCGGGAGTCGAGAAGTGAAAATGAAAATAACGACACATTAAAACCTTTATTTTCGTCGCAAGGACCACAAGCATGCGATTCTTTGACATCTTTTACCCACTCATTAGGGCATGCGGATTAGGAGCAATATAGCAGTCAGCGAGGACTGAGGCATTGTCAACCACCAACCAGTCGACTAGAGTGTGACTCGTAAGTTTCTTCCTGTGTACCGTCTTAAGACTTCTGGTGCCTTCATCATCTCCTGAAATGTGGGGAGCAACCGGTTGACCAAACGCGCCGTAAGATTATCACCTTGAACTTCCAGAGCAAACACAAGGAGGACCAAACAGGTTGGTTCTGTGCCGAACAAACATGTCAGAACGAAACCTGAAGCGAACTTTATTCGTGGATACTCCGCAGGAGCAAAAGGAGGCGCGAAGCAAGCTCTACTATGCCGCAGCCGATCTCCAGGATGCGCAAGCCGAAGCGATTTATCTTCGCCAACAGCTGGCTGAGCTTGACGCTAAGGGCGAGGAAGCTGACAGAGGGCGGGAGCAAATATTCACGACCGGGAAGCTGAGATAATGGGGACACCTTTGAACTACGACAATCCCGGGGGTTTGTTGTAATTCGTACCCAGGAGTTCAATGTTTTTGTGAAACGCCTTTGCCTTAGCGTTCAGCAGAAATATACTAGGGATGTGGCTGCTAGAGTGGATCAGGAGATTCCGCAACTTGAGAGAAAGGTTAAACGGGTTAGAAAAAAGCTTGCGGTTCTCCTGGGACACGGGGTTTTCTGAAGCGAAGGCTGATGGCCACCAAGGACGAGTAAAAGCGCAAGACACCGAAGGCAACAGGTGAACCTTGGGGTAATGCTTCCGGGTTGATTCGGAGAGAGCCAACCTGGTGGCGGCAGATAACAAAGGGAGTGGAACTGTTTCGCGGGCGAGGTGTCCCACAAACTCTCGAGATAGGAGCATTTCATGTTCATGAATTCGTTGCTCGCAATCATTTTATCTAACACATCCTCCTCGTACTACCCTACTTGGTCTGCGAGGTGCTCCTGACGTACTCCTGTCTGTATGGGTTGACATCCACCTCTGGGTCTCTGTTCAGCGGCGTCCACTTTGGCTCCTCCTTGAACAATCTCATCGCGACAATGAACTACACGCCATTAGCTTTTATCCTATCTCCTCCTGCGTTCAATCCGTCAAAAATACTCACATCATCACTATCTGTAGTGAAGCGATGATAAATGCCCGCCGGCAAAATAATCAAATCATCCTTCTCCAACAAAATCCTAATCCACTCATCGCCCTCATTCCGCACATCGAAGTATCCCTTTCCGTCCCTGATATATCTGATCTCCTCGTCCTCATGCATGTGCTCGCTGAAGAAGCTCTTGACTTTCGACTCGTAGATGTCTCCCATAGCGGCTGGGGAAATGGTCACTTGGTCGCGGTTCTTGTATTCCCGGCTGGAGGCCAGCTCGTCGACTGTGGAAAGGGAGGGGTGGTGGGAGTAGAGGACGCCGACGCGCTCAAGTTCTGAGAGGGAGACGGGGCGGCCAGAGTCGTGTGGGAGGCGCTGATCGCCCTAGAGTGTTGTCAGCTGAGAGCTCACAGGTAGTGCGGTTGAGCTGTGGTTGTGGTTGGAGAAGACAACTACGATTTTGCCCGGCTTATTTACCTCCTTGTTGTTGTACCAATAGGCCTTCATTGTGATTGTGTTATTAAGCGGTTCTTGAAGAAGCAGATGAGACCTGTTTGCAAACTAAAAAAAGACAGACGAGAGAGTTGTGGTGGTTGTCGCAAGATGGAGGTTGTTGGCGGGGTTTATCGCGCTTATGCGATTTCGCGATAACCCTCAGGGCGGGGTGCTTGTTGCGCCATCGTCATGGTGCCATGGATGTTTCCAATCAGTTGAAAGCGTATATGTCTCACATTCTTCAAGCTATCATTTTCAATGTGTCGAGAACTATAAAAAAATCCAAAACTATAGCTTAACATCTTCTGCCGATGGCGGGCTGGATTTTTGGCTAAGCACAATGACATCGTTTGGTCCCCGAGTGTTTAGCGGGAATGAGAATATTGACAGGCGTCCTTCTCCAATTGATCATCTCTGGAAGTGACTCAATTCAGACTGCGTAAGTCGCGAGAAACGGCGAAGGGTCACTAGCAGAGTATATTCCATGTGTGTGCATACTGCAGGGAATCTGCTTCGTGCCAATCTGAAGTGCTGGCTTCTGTGAATCTTTCTACGACTCTTTGGTCAATGGGTACCATTATTCTCTCTTATGCAGTCCCAGATCCTCTTGTTCATTTTACACTCTGCCAGGTAGGCCCACGATCAGGCCAAGCCGTGTTCCTTCTTGCCCAACAAGCTTCATGAGCATGGGCTCGTAAACACTCGACAAGCTCGGGTCCTGGATCGTGGATGTGTGAGCCACGGTCCTTCTTCTGGTCCTGTCTGGCTTCCCTCTTTTCTTTCCAGTCACCTATTCTTCTCCTGCTCACTCAATCCCAATCATCGTTATCGCTATCCTCCTTGACCTCCTTCTTCACTCCCCACTTAACAGCATCTCCCTGTGTCTTTGCTCTATGGACTGCGCCAGACGAGAGAAGTCTTCCCTCGAGGTCTTCAGTCGTGAAGTTGTCCGCGGTGTAAGCTAGGCCTTCGAAGCCCACGATTCTGTCCACGCTGACACCATCGATGAAGCAGAGTACGCAGGGCAGGACCTGGACCTTGAGCTTGACGACGAGGAACGGCGCATTGTCGACACTCATCTTGAGGAAACGGGTATCGAAGTGCTTCTTAGCAAGTGCCTGTGGCGAAAAGTCAATAAGAGGTTCATGCGACAGATTCCAGAGAACTTACCTCGAGATGACCATCCATAGTACGACACCTCTGGAAATCGTCCTTCGCAAAATGCACAACGCAATATTTCTGCGAAGTAGTCAAGTTCATGAGCTCCTTCTCATCTTTCACTTCGGTGTAGTGTCCGTATCCCTGATTTTTCTGGTCCTTAGCTCTGGCGAACTCGGCGTGCAATTGCTGGATTCTCTGTTCTCTGAACGCGTCCACTGCTGGAGAGTCCTCTAAGGACTCAATGAGAGCGTCCTCATCGTCTGAGTTGTACTCGGCATTGTCGATAAGCTCGGCAACCTTGCTGTCCATGCGAGACATCTTGCTGTGTTTGTTTATGTTTATCTTGTATCTTGTCGTGGTCTCCAGATTATCAGGACCTCTCTCTCGGCCAGACGCGCCCCCGTGCGGAGACGCGACTGAGATTGAGGTGGTGCTGGGCACAGGTCACATTCACACCTGAGCACGAAATCTGCCAATGATAAAGGCTTATGTCATCCTACTCAGCCCCTGGACACTTCTAAATTAGGATTGACGGGCCCGCGAGGTTACAGGCCTGATATGTGTAATCCTCAAAAAATTGTTCAGTTCCAGCTCTCTACAAGATCGACTTCTTCACTGAAACCCGACGACGTCTGATGCAAGCATAAACTCACTGCGACATCTCCATAACCACGAGCTGCGGCACTATCTAAGCGTCGCGCAAAGTTTCCTCACAGATAAGAACAACCGGGACAAGTGGCCCCTTGAATACGAAGCTTCAGAGTCGCAAAGATGGACGACACCAAGAAGAGGGATGATGACTATACCATCGAGATCCCAACCAAGGAGTCTCGCGGCGCCTCTCCAGCGTTGAACAGGGCTCCGAGCATGGGACCAGGCGCTCCAGCGAACATCACGAACAACCCAACCTTGTCCATTTTGGCCTACTGCGGTGCTTCCATCAGTATGACCGTTATCAACAAGTACTGTGTGTCCGGTGGAAAGTGGAACATGAGTTTCTTCTTCTTGGCCATCCAGGTAGGAAACTGTCTCGCGCCAGAAAAATGAGGACGTAAACTAATACGCTGGCAGTCCATTGTCTGCATTATCGCCATTATGGCTTGCAAGCAGATGGGTTTCATCAAGGACATCGCCAAGTTCGACTCTGTCAAGGCCAGAAGATGGTTCCCAGTCTCCCTTCTTCTCGTCGGAATGATCTACACCTCCACCAAGGCTCTTCAGTTCCTTTCCGTCCCAGTGTACACCATCTTCAAGAACTTGACCATCATTGTCATTGCTTACGGAGAGGTCCTCTGGTTCGGCGGAAGCGTCACTCCTTCCGCTCTCTTCTCCTTCGGTCTCATGGTCCTTAGCTCCGTCATCGCAGCCTGGGCCGATGTTCAGCATGCACTTGCCAGCTACGGCGCCGGCAGCACCTTGAGCGGCACCAACTCAGAGGGAGCTGACCAGATGGCTACCTTGAACGCTGGATACGCATGGATGGGACTGAACGTCTTTTTCACCGCATCCTACCTCCTTAGCATGCGCAAGATCATCAAGAAGATGAACTTCAAGGATTGGGATACCATGTTCTACAACAACCTTCTCACCATCCCAGTGTTAATCGTTCTTTCCTGGTTGATTGAGGACTGGTCATCCACCAACTTCAACGCCAACTTCCCAATCGCAACCCGCAACAACCAGATCATGGCCATGATCTACTCCGGACTTGCGACTATTCTCATCTCTTACGCATCTGCCTGGTGTATTCGTGTCACGTCCTCTACCACCTACTCCATGGTTGGTGCTCTCAACAAGCTCCCAATCGCCATCTCTGGTCTTATGTTCTTCGATGCACCAATCACTTTCGGCTCAGTCTCCGCCATCTTCATCGGATTCGTCTCCGGTATCGTCTATGCCTGGGCCAAGGTTCGTCAGACTGCTGCTGCTAAGATGAGCTTGCCAACTTCAATCCCAATGAGCGCTAGCAGCCAGAGTGCTCGTGATGCTCAGAACTCCAAGTTCTAAATGAACAAGCATGAGGGGCAAACGAGTTGTTATTGCTTGACCACTAGAAGTAAAGCAACTAGGGATGTTTTCGTGGATCAAGTGAGCTGAATGAGCTGCTTGCTGGGAAAACATGATGCAATTGGCTCGTTAAGCACGTCTTGAACTGCCCATGATCACATTTGACTGTGGCAGTCACTTCCTGTATTATATGCATAGAGTTATGATCCGCATTTCTGAGCGGACGGAAGGGGAATAGTGCAGTCTATTTACGGGTAATGAATCGGGCGCATGTTTATGGGGTGGGCCATCTAGAATATGAGTAATGCATGAAAAGAAACGCAACTGAACATTTCTTCGTTCAATGTGGTATATATACAAAGTGACTGTCTGTGCTAGCTTTTTCTCCGTCTTCACGCCTTCCTGACGTAGTTTTCGTCACATCTTTCCATCTCGTTATCTTTATGCAATAAATATGTAAAAAGTTATCTCCAGCCAATAAATCACTGAGGTTCTATCTATCAGATCTGATGTCGCTGGGATCGTCGTAAAATGTCGTGTCTCGACCTCTTTCACATGAATCTGAGGAATGACCACTCCCGCTGCATCTTGAGACTGAGGCGCGCCAAGAGATGGCTATCACCCTTCCAGGTGCTGTGGATCCGCCTATTTTCAGACACTAGTCTGCGTTAAACCAATCCAACTTCACCGCCTAAGCCTTGAGGGGGGCAGAATCTCCACACTTCTGGCACCCCTCCAAATAATATTGGTGAGCCGACCACTTTTGTAACCAAAACACCACGACAGAAAGGCACCGCGCAAGACGATTGCGTGCCCTTCCAAACATGGCGGAACTACCCAAGCCCGCTGGCTGGATGGTAAAACAAAGATGGGCTGCCAAACAGAAGGCGTGGAGAGATGCGCAGCAGTTGCAGACTCCGTTGCATCAGTGGAATGGTTCGGCTGCTTCAGGAGCTCCAGAGTTTGGTCTTCTGGCTCCGCCACAATTTGATTCAAGCAAGGATTTCTTTGGCGACCTCCGCACATCGAATTCTATGCATGTGAACGATATGGGACCAGACCTTCGGGGTCCTTCTACAGGACCATCCCACGACAGCTCAACGTCGAACTCGGCACCCAACGAGAACGAGAGTACAGCTTCGACGCATGCAGAATCGACCACCAACTCGACCACAACTTCCACTGCGAATTCAACAGCACCTACTACACCAGCACCCGAGTTGTCATCCTCAATAGACTTGGATATGCCTGATTGGCTCGCAGCTCCACCGGCTGAGCCAAAGCCGCGCCGCGACCTTCTTCGCCGACCACCGCCGCCGCCTCCATACGTCCCATGTATCCTCTTCGTCGATGCATACGACTCATTCTCTAATAACATAATCGCGCTCCTTACCGACGCCAACAGATGCACTGTTAGAGTCATCCACATCGACACCGACCTCTTTCCAACCGAGGAGAGCTTGAAGGCCGAGTTGACGAAGTACGATGGCATCGTTCTTGGACCTGGACCAGGCAACCCAAACCACCCAGCAGATGTCGGATTGATGAATCGCATATTGGCCGTCTGCGGCGAAGACGATAGGGGAGACAAGAAGGGCAGAGTCGATATTCCAATTCTCGGCATTTGCCTCGGTTTCCAATCCTTGGTGCTCCGGGCTGGGCACAAGGTGCGCAGACTCAAGGGCAGCGGTATGCACGGCCTTGTGAGGAAGGTTGACAAGAATGGTGGTTCCTTGTGGCCAGCTTTGCTTAATGAGGATACGAAGACGTACGAATCCGACAAGAGTGAGGTCGAGGTCACCATGTACCACAGCCTTTGCGCGGACATTGGACAAGACTCCGTGAGCGACGCAGAGTGGGATAAGAAGAAGTGGGACCTTCGCGGCGTCCTTCATCCTCTTGCCTGGGTATATCCACCAGAGGAGGGTAGAGACAAGAGAGTTCTCGTCGCTGTGAAGCACAGATGGAACCCATGGTGGGGTATACAGTACCATCCAGAGAGTATCTGCACCAACGAGCACGGTGGCAAGGTCGTCCAGAACTGGCTTGAGCAAGCATTGAAGTACCAGAAGACTTCGTGGAGGAAGATCCCGAAGGACAGAGATGAGACGATGCTGGGAGGGATGCCGGTGAGGAAGAGTCTCTTGGCCCAAGTCGAGGAGAGCAAGCCCGCTGCCAGTGACTCGTACGTACCAGCAGACTTCGAGGAGGATGGTGGTTACTCCCACCAGTGCAAGGTCTTCAAGTTGCCTCAACGTCCAGGTTCCTCGAAGGGACTCGGAGTCGTGAGAGACATTGTGAGCATCATACAGGCGAAAGACCGCGACATGATTGTTCTGGCCAGCACAAACCACTCGGATTATTCCAGGAAGTCCAAGTCGGCAGATGGCAAGTCGAGGCTCATTGGAGCAGACAACACTGTCAAGGGTAGATACACGATCATGGCATTGAACCTCGAGAAGGCAACCAGGCTTGACTACTCGGTCGGCGACTCCTACGCCACCGTCCGCCCACCAAGCATGATGGTGCCTTCAACCCAAGTCCAGCTCGCACAATACGGTGGCGTCTGGCCATACGTCGCATCCTATCTCGAGGAGCGTCGTGTGGAAGTTGACACCCACATCCCTTTCTGCGGTGGCTTCATGGGCTACCAGTCGTACGAACTCGGACTTGAAGGGATATCTGTCCTAACTAACCCAAAGTCGTCCGATAAGGGACCAAAGAGGCCAGATCTGAGCTTCGCCTGGGTTTCCCACTCCATCGTCATCGACCACGAGATGGACACGATATACCTGCAGCAACTTGTCCCTCGCTCGCTGGTGAAGTTCACTAGACCATGGTGGGAGCATACCCGTGGCTCAGCCCTCGTCGCCTACCTTACCACACCAAAGTCCTACGAGACACTCAGGCGTCCTGGCCTGAGCAGTGAAGTCGAGAAGAAGCTTCGCGGCAGCGCTGCCACTCCACTCGCATCCGACTACGAATTCGCTGTCCGTATTTGCCAAGAGCACATTGCTGCTGGCGACTCCTACGAACTCTGCCTCACCTCCCTATCCAAACTCACCATACCAATCCCAGAGCGCAAGCCGGACGGCGGTTTCGGAGCACCAGGTCGCGCGCACGACGAGACCCTCAAGTCCTATGCCTGGCACCTTTACCGTCAACTGGCTGCCTCCCAACCTGCCCCCTTCTCCTCTTTCATCCGTCTCGGTACCGCAACCATGGTTTCCTGTTCTCCAGAGCGCTTCCTGAAGTGGAATGAGAAGGGCCGCTGCGAGCTCAGACCAATGAAAGGCACGGTCAAGAAGTCCATCGCTCCGACCTATGATGAGGCTGAGAAGTTGCTGCGCGTCGAGAAAGAGATGGCCGAGAACCTGATGATTGTCGATCTCGTTCGTCACGACCTCTTCGGCGTCTGTGGTGCCGGAAACGTGACCGTCAAGCAGCTCATGAAGGTGGAGGGGTACAAGTCTGTGTGGCAGATGGTCTCAGTCGTCGTCGGCAACATCCCGGGCGGCAAGGGCAATGAGAGCGGTGGTGCGGCAGCTGCGATGCACGAGCTGCCACACACGGTTAAGGGCAAGGGCGAGGGGGAGAGGCTTGGCTACAGCGGGGTCGATGTCTTGGCTGCATCTCTCCCACCTGGATCGATGACCGGTGCCCCAAAGAAGAGGTCTTGTGAGTTGCTCAACACTATCGAGCAAGGTCGTCGTGGTCTTTACTCTGGTGTCGTTGGCTACATGGATGTTGGTGGCAGAGGTGATTGGAGCGTCAACATCCGCTGCATGTTCCGCTGGGACGACGAGTCGACTGCCGCGGAGGATCAGTGGTACGTCGGAGCTGGCGGTGCTGTTACTGCGCTCAGCAATCCACAGGGTGAGAGGGAGGAGATGGAGACCAAGCTCTTCAACACTCTCAACGGCTTTGGCTACCTTGGTCTCGATATCCCGGGTCAGAGGGACGAGGACCAGACTGGCGACAGGAATGGGAAGGATAAGGGGTTCACGATGAAGTGTTAAGGGGATGGATGGGACGAGAGATAATGATTTGCTTTTTTGAGATGGCGTTTGAGCGGGGGGGCCCACCAAAATCTGTTTTTGGGTAAATGATTGATGGCGTAACTTCAAAGATACCAGCAGATGACCGCGATCAAATGAAGATAGGAACACTAAATTTGCGTTTTGCTTTGGCGAGACTGCTATGTTGCTAGCCAGATAGACAGGTACCACTCAACGTGGATACGTACCAATGACAATTTTGAGCTTTACTATTTGAAGTCCTGTATGCTCGTCTTTGCTGATTGTCTGTAAATCAATCGCCCCTAGCCATGGAGTGCTTCGTTCCCGTTCCGTTCCAACAAGTCTTATGTCGAGCGCTGGCTATCTTGAGCTGCGAAGCCGAGGAACCACATGTCGCTCAGTCATAGCAAACTTTTCAATATCCGTTTTCTCAAGTTCAACTTGCTCTTCCGTCGCTGGAGTAACAAACAGCAGGTGGAGTAGCTTGAAGTTATACATCACGATCACAAACAGCACAAGTCAACGAACATAATATGGGTGGGTAATTTCTGGTATTGGTAAACATCCTATCATCTTAGCGATCTACCACGATCTAGCCTACACCGCATTCCCTCATCCACCCACTTGCCCTCAGACAAGTTTCGAATGACCAAGAACGAGGAGGGTCATCGATCCTATACACAGAAAACTCGAGCTCAGCTATAACACCCTATGATCTCCATCTGCCCTGTGACGATTTTTTTTTCGGGTTTCCATTATTTCTTGTTCATTCCTCGATCCCAGGCTTGGACCTCGTGTCCACACATACGACTTGCAAGCGGCAATAGAAGCTCAACTAACTATTGCGCCGCAGGTAGGTAGTCGTTGATTGTGTAGATATGAACATGGAGGTGATGTTTGTCGGCAGGATTCGAGATCGAGATCCGAAAGTCCGAAATAAAGATATTTAAAAAAGGCGTCGTCGTCGTGGAGCAAATGAAATGAGGTGAGCCGAACTACAATTGGAGGCCGCCGACCCTGCCGCCCCCAACCCACTCAAGATCCCCGGCGTCTTCCTCCAGTGAAGCGCCTCTAGCAGTATGATCTACATTCTCCTGCTCATACCTGCCCACAAGCAGGTGGTTGTGGTTGTGCGTCTTGTAATTGTTGTTGCGCGAAAAATTGATTGGCGATTGTTGATGAGGTTGTCCGAATCCACGGGACAGTGCCCCCTTCGCCTTGTATTGATTGTTATTATAATAAACGCCGCCGGTCGCCGCCGGTTTATGATCCCAAACTCCTGTACCCAGAGATGACCCAAACCCAATCCCAGATCCTGTTGTCATTCCTACATTTCTCTTATCGGTGCGCCAGCTTGTTGGCGCCTTGTCCATGCTCTCACCAGTGAGGCCACGACGACGCGCTCCAAGTGCAGTCCACTTGTCAGCGGCGTCGGAATTGCGCTTGCATGGTGGCGTATAAATGGCCGGTGCCTTCTTCTCGACCTTCTTTGGGGTATCCTGTTGGAAGAAGAACGCATCGCTAGCGGAGTCGCCATCAATATCGCCAAAAACTTCGTGCTGCATCTCATTCTCCGTCTTCTCACCAGAAACCGACTTCTGCAAGTTGAGATCAGAGTCCTTCTTCGTAGAAAGCACAACTGCCTCCTCCTCATCCTCCTCAAAGACCACTGCAGACTCGTCCACGTCAACCTTAGTCTCCTCATGGCTGAAAGTGCGTGCATTGTTCTGGACCTTCCTCTCTTCAATCTCGTCCACTTCGTCCTCATCTTCGTCCTCGTCCCACATGTCACTCCAGCTCTTGGCAACAGCCTCCTTCTTTCCGAAGACAGAAGCCATAGCCCTAGATTTGTCCATGTTGATTGGCAGCGAGCCCGAAACAGACGCGAGGCTTGGTAGCTTCTTGAGTGCTGGGCGGCCAGTAAGCATGTTGTAGTTGGAGAAGACCGAAGCGCCAAGCGATGACTCCATCATGGAAGTGCCCGGAGTAGCAACCTTGATGTAAGACCAATGGCTGCTGTTCTCGGTAGAAGTGGAGAACAAGTCTTCGGAGTAGCTCTCGCAAAGGTTGTCCGGCTCGCGGATCACCGATAGCTGACGAATTGGCTGAGCTGCAGATTCCCTGAGAGCCTGCTGCCATGGGAAAGCAGTAAGACCCTCGGAGGACATTGTCGACTTGATAGTTGGAGTACGAAGTGGCTCGCGGTTGGCGGTAACAAATGCGACTGGCTCGCGCACGAATGGAGTTGGGCGGCAGTCTTCCTCATCATCAAAGCCGTCAGTGAAGCTGACAACACGCTCAATAGCCTCGCGGACCTTCTGAAGCGAACGCTTCTTTGGGTCCAAGCTCATGCAGCACTTGATGACGTCAAAAGTATCCTGCGACATGTCGGTGAAGACATCAAAGAGTGACTGGCTATCCCTGGAGTAGTCAAGGAAGATCTTGTCCTCCATGGTTGGCTTCATGAATGGGTTCTTGGCGAAGAGAACATTCAAAAGAATGAGGCCAATGGCCCAGATGTCAGCCTGCGCAGGAGAGTATCCGGCGCCGGCCGAGTCGTACTGTTCGGGAGCCATGTAGCGATCACTACCCACGGTGGTGTCGTAACACCAGTCATTACGAGTCGCCAAGCCGAAGTCACCCAACTTGAAGACCTGGTTGGGGCAAAGGAAGATGTTCTCTGCCTTGATATCGCGATGATACAATCCCTTGGAGTGAAGATACTCGACGGCGTCGACCAACTGCTGAATGAAGTCCTTCACTTCCTCGGTGTTGTTTGGTCCGTGATCGATACGAATGGCCTCGTACAAATCTCCGTAAGGGCAGAACTCAAGGGCCATGTAAACATGGCTGTCCGACTCCCAGGTGTGGAGGAGGTTGACTGTGTTCTTGTGGTTGCCAAGCAACTCGTGGCAGGCGAGTTCGTCTGCTGCATCGTCGATGGCGAAGCTGGTATCCATTCCGTCTGGGACGGCGGACTTCTTCGTCAAAATTTTGATCGCAACTTGCTCGTCTGTAGTTAAGTCAGTCGCGACGAAGACAGCTCCGAAAGACCCGTGGTTGAGATCACGGTCTATTCTGAAGCGTCCATCGAGGACGACTCCCTCGTGAAACTGATCTCTGATGCACTCCATTTGGACGTCTGGTGTTTGATTTGGTGGTGAAGATTGAGGTGTGCTGACAGGTCTCTCAGAATCTAATATTGTACAACGACCGCTTGTTGTATGAGGCTCGAAGACGCTTTTTTGGCTGATCAAACACGGTTGTAATGCTGAACGGTGTCTATGGAAGTCGCTAATAAACGGAAGTCGATGTTTTTTGTCGTTGCTTGAAATAATAAAGTGTATAAAAAAGAAGAGATGTAACAAGAAGGCACTCCCGTGTCGTATCGGCTAATGGCTCATGCGCTACAGTTCGAAATGCTGGTAACAAAGGAGATGTGATCGAGTGATCGTAGCAGTGGCGGTGGTCGCTTGGACGATGTCCGAAAAAGAAAGTGTATATATCGTTAGAAGGACATGTGAAGTCGAGTGAAAGTGTTCGACTGTTGATTCTGTGGCCGGCGGTGCTAGATAAGGTCGAATCTAGCACAGTATCGTTTCTAATGCCAAAATGATAGTGTATCAGCTGGCTCGGGAAACGAGATGTGGTATTGCGTGTGTTTTGTGTAGTATTGTTGCGAGAACGTGTGATGGAGCTCAGGAGGTTAACTCGGAAGAGTAAACAAGCTGTTCTTCGGTGATGAAATCGTGTGAAGATAACTGGTGAAGGTCGACTTGGGATATGAGGTCTGAGAGCCGTCCAAATCTCATCAGATGTTTATGTGGATGATGGAAGTCGAAGATGTGACTCTTCAACCGCCTTCGTCGGGTGTCGCCGGCAGAGCTGGCTAATCGGTTATGTCCGGTGGAGCGATGAACAACGTTGATTGTTGTTTATTTTGAGACTGCTGCGTGTTGATGTGTATGCTTGTCGTGCCACAGAAGCCGAGAAATGTAGTCTTGATTGGCAGGATTCCTTTGTCGGCAACGACGAAACAGGAGTCTGCTGCTGTAAGGAAGGCGTGAAGCGAGGTGTGTAGTAGTGGCGGACGGCGGTGATAGGAGGCAACTTTTGTTCGTCGAGGTGCACGATGAATGATCTGGTCGGCCGCGGTCCTATGTGGTGATGATAGATGGAAAAGGTAGGTAGAGGAAGAAGAGGTAGGTAGGTCGAGAGGATCAAGGCTATGCTGAGGTATGACTGAATCGGGGGGGGGCTTCACAGGTACTTGAGTTGACGTCGGCGTCTTGTAAGGTCTGACCAGCTGGCCTCAGGCACAATTTTTCAATGGCGGTGAAAGTTGCTCCTCAGGACCCCTGCACAAGCTTGACCGTGAAAGAACCTGCGCGAAAGCACGATTTATGCAGGCCCACATCAGTCCACAGCGAGTCAGAACAGGCCAGACGTGCACACGCCGTAAATTTGGAAATCTAAACCGTTCCCACACGGTCCATGGCTGTCCAAGTACTTCTATCCCGGCCATCCACGGGAATGCTGACCGTCTAGTCACTGTCTACCAAGCCAAATATTGCATCTTAGCTCACAAAGAAAGAGCCCAGATCATATCAATCAGAGAGCCATTGCATTCTTTGCCTTTCTGCATGTCGCTTTGAATTGAGTCATTGCAGGCAGCAAAGAAACACGCACTTTTCCCATTTAAAAATGGTGTTTCTCAGGCACCCAATGTTGACACTTACTGACCTATTGTTACCCCAGCTTGTATCTTTCTCAATCACGTTCTTCCACGGGCTCGCTGGCCGTCCGACCGTCTCTCCTCTGCCCCACCCATCTGTGTGACTATTTTTGAGTAATTCGACAGCTTTCTATGCCAAAAGCAGTAAGGCTCGCTTTCCTATTATTGGTCTTTTGCACAATTCCCAATCTCAGCCAACTCAGAGGTTATGCATAGCCAGGCCGATCGAAAGTGGGTGTGGATAACTGGAAATGCGGAAATGGCTTGGTCTGAAGCATCATGCGCAGTCATTTTCCCCAACATGGAAACGAGTCGATTCATGGATGTGAAACCGGTTGTCGCGAGAAACTTCAGGGTCTTTCGATGTCGCGATAAAGGCAAAAGAGATGGCGACAGATAGCGCAATAGGAACACATCATATCAAGTTTCCCACTAGAAATGGAAGAAATGGAAGAAATGGAAAATGGGAAATAAAAAATGGAAAATGGAAAATGGAAAATGGAAGGTACCTTGAGGTTGATGGACGAGACGTGTCCTGTAGAACCCCACCTTGAATCTGCAATCGCGGTGTGCGACTCAACACATGCCACGGCCCGTGATCTCCACGAGTATAGCTGCCCGATTTAAGGGCCCATTTCTGTTTACGGCGAGTTCGCAGTATTCGTATCAGATTACGAGTCCTTTGGCCACGTTGGACGGCTTCGGACCCGCTAAGTGACTGTTTTGGGGTGACTCTCATTCATGGATATGGTATCCACGAACTTCAATCCGCTCTCGATGGGTGACCGTCACACGCGCGCGTTTGCGAACACTTGGTGGCGTCAAGCCTCTTTGTGGGGGCGGAGGCCGGTGGATAGCCGTCCGTGATAAGAACACGGAATATGCTTGTTGAAGGAGATGGCTGTGTGCAGACCTCACTGCCACTGCCTTTCACAACGTGCAAACGGTCCCCAGCACAAAACAAGAACAGCTGTTCATTGTGTTGCTTACTGATCAGCACGCTCGCAGCTCGCAGCTCGCTCTCGGCATTCGCATCGCACAGCTTTCCCCAGATTTCCGCCATCGTAATCGGCACTCGGGCGGCATACTATGGCGCAGGGTCTCGGAGACCACGGCGCATGTTTCCGAAATCGCGAGTCATGGTTCCGACTCACGTTTCGACTATCAGTCCGTTGAGGCCGTAAGTTAGCATTCGCTTGATAACCTTCACTAAAAACTCCCGAAGTCTAGTGGTTTGATATTACCCAGTCGCGCAATTGATCACCTCATCAGGTGTTCGTACGCATAGCTAGCTTTCACACTATGACAGCCGGCCTTCTTAACCTCGAAACGGATAGGGACTTGAAACTCCTCCGAATTGGCCATCTCGATGTGTTGGAAGCAACCGGCCAGTGAAACATGGCCGCTTCTCTCTGGTATCCGCACCACCTAAGACTTGGTGATGGCGGCAATTCGATCGTGTGACCACCAGTGACAGCATCGAGAGTGGTTGGCTGCAACACACGAATAACGGATATCCGGCCTCAACATTTCTGGTAAGAGACGTGAGACGACCGTTCTGTACTCGGGATCAAGTTGCCATACGAGAAATGTCCTCATTCGTGTCGGTTTGGCTGAAAGTGCTGCTGTTGCGCGTACCTGAACCATTACGAAAACGGTTTGTCATAACTCTCTCGTCTGAGATGCAATCGCACGTAACTCTCTCGCAAACGAGGCTGTTTCACTTGACGACACCACCACCTGACTTTCAGCGCTAAGCCTCGTCACTGAACACGATGATGAGCTTCCGTGCCGGCAGCCAACTTTAGCCGTGTATTTACGAATGCCAAATGCCCTGTGCCCTCCTCTCGCCATCTTGACAGGTAAGGACGATTAGAGCTTGGGTATCACAACATCAACCAGCCACTCGCTATTGGATGATGTGCATCGCGCTTCAGGCTGTGGCAGGACATATTCTCCGCAATCGCTCAACCACAACCAGTTAACCATAGTGCAATGAAATAAGGTATGAACACTGCATTAGCCACAAGTCAAGACACTGTCGAGCGTCGGTGACTCGCCGTCTCACAACCCTAAACTGCACTCTGCGACCGCAAAGCGACGAAGCGCTGCCAACCACTTGGTCCGGACGGCATCGGACGAAACGTCTCGCCAGATCTTAGATGCATAGACTTTGCGGAACTGCTTGGTCGATGTCTCCCCAGCGCACTTCTGTTGCTGCAAGTACACGCTGCCGAAGTATTTACGTGGCTGGTTGATAACTGGCTGCGAACTGCAGACCATTGGTTCAGCGGCTGGTCTTACAGCCGAGCAGCCTTTCGGTGCGCTGCTTCGACGTTCCTACTGGTATGACGTTCTTATGTGATGGCATGAAGGAAGCGGGCAGACACCATGGTGGTGGCAACGCGGCAGCCGATGGTGTGAGACGGCTGGACTCGGTCGTCAAACACGGCAGCCGATGATGGTGTGAGAAGGCTGGACTTGGTCGCCAAACACTCTCTCTGATATGGAGATACGACTTTGACCGTGTTTCTTGCAAGAAGATACCTTGATGGTTATCGGATCTGCTATCGACACTCGCCAAGGCATGATAGCAACGGCCAGCTTGGCCGTTGCAGACGGCAGTTGTCCCGATCTGCTTCACCTATCTGTGCTGCTCACTTCCCGTCTTGTCCTATGTTTACTTACCCCTCACACTGTGAAATGAGCTTCATCCACTGCAACAACGCCAAATACTTGAGACGCTCACGCACTTGCGCTGTGCTGCCACATTCTCAACACAGACGCCGTCGCCACCACACTTCCTTACTTAATTAATATGATTCCACATCTGCACCTCAATCCACGAGACGCCTCACCAAGCCGCTGCTCCCATACTCCCACGCCCTGCAACACACAATGAACCGGCCCACACGGAGCTCGGGAGCGGTGGGGCGCACTGTCTCCCACGCACTCCGTACCCACGCACTCCTTACCTCTGCATTCAGACACCCTAGCTTCTGCAGCTCACCATTAATCGCCAACCACTTTGACACATGAACGAAACACTGTTCCTGCGATGCTCTGCACCTTCATCGATAGATCAGGGATAGTGCTCCGTACACCGCCCTCCCAATATCAGAGTTGCAGATGAACATGTTCTTGCTGCAGAGAGCTGGGTATGGTGTGGCAGCTTTGCAGAGAGCTGCAGGAGACGTACCTGGACTCGCCACATTAGGCTGTAGGAGCCGATTATAGGCTTGCGACGGTGAGTTCGTGGTGGCTAGAGCAGCCGTCGGAAGCGCTTCGTTTCCGCTGTCCGAGCAACGACCGCGTACTTGAAATGACTTCGAGGTAGAATTCATAGACGATTGGTCCGGTTTGAAGCAGTGAAATAGAGTTGAAAATGTCTGAGACACAGCCAGCACACAACATCTCCCAAGGTTGCGCCCACCACTTATCACCCACAAAGGTGCATGAGGGAGGGCCTTATCGTAACCTTGGCAACCTGACCGTCCGTCAACACCTGCCAATTTGACACGGTCGCCCGTCAACGTTTCATTTTATGTTTGAGACGCAAGCAACTCGAACGCTCCAGAACTTGAAGGTTCGTCCTTCCCGAACACCCTCGTCGTTGTCACACCGCCACCTCACACGTTGAACAGAGACCACAGACCTCGCCTAGACTTAGTACGCTTCAGTATTTCCTCATTTGGTCGAAGACTGCATATTCGAAGTGTTGTACCTGCGCCTGTACCTTGACAGACTCGGAGAAAACATCACGAGCTGCATCACAACCTTGAAGACGAGCGCTTCAATAATATAGGAAATTTTTCTTGCGTGTTCACCGCTTGCCGAATATCTGCTACGTTTGAGGTTACGAGACGGAAATAAGACGGTGTAAGGAGAATAACAATCTTGAAACATGGCAGCGAACGTGGTAAAGAAGGTGAAGGGTGTTATCCTTGATATCGGTTAGTAACACAAAATGGCCTAAGCCTGAATGAAACAGTGTGGTTATCATGTGATTCAGCTCAGATCACGGTGGTGGTCACAAGAAAAGCAATGAAGAATGTAGGCTAACTCCATGCAGAGGGAACTATTTGTGAGATTAGCTTCGTTAAGGAAGTCCTCGTAAGTTTGTCTCGTCTGCTCACATCTCAATCGGCAGCCGAAGCACACACGTGCTCGCTTAACCAATAAGGGCTGAACATTCTCCTGTTTCTCTCGCTGACAATAACCAGTTCCCATACGCCCTCTCCTCCCTTCCAACCGTCCTCGAAAAAGAATGGAACACCCAACCCTTCTCAACCTTCATCGACAACTTCCCAGCCGAGCACCGTGGCACTCCCGATGCAGTTTTAGCACACGTCAAGGACTTAATGGCACAGGATCTCAAAATTCCGTACCTTAAGCAACTCCAAGGCTACCTCTGGCTCTCCGGCTACCAATCCGGCGCGCTGCGCTGCCCACTCTTCCCCGACGTCGCTCCAGCACTCATAAAATGGACAAGCGAGGGCAGGAAGGCAGTAATCTATTCTAGCGGGTCTGTACCTGCACAGAAGCTGTTATTGCAGTACACCACGGAGGGCGATTTGAGGAAGTACATCTCTGGCTGGTACGATACTGTTAATGCTGGTATGAAGCAGGAGGCGGAGAGCTACACTAAGATTGTTGGTTTGGAGAAGGAGGCTGGGAGTGGGATTGAGGCGGGAGAGTGGTGCTTCTTCTCTGATAATGTTAACGAGATTGAGGCTGCTGAGACTGCGGGTCTTCAGGCTGTTTTGACGTCTAGGAAGGGAAATGCGGTGGTGAGTGACGAGGATAAGAGGAAGCATAGGTGTTGTGATAACTTTGAGAGTGTGAAGTTTGAGGGTGGTGAGGAGCAGACGAATGAGGAGAGAATTTTGGCATTTATGAAGAAGATGGCGCAGGATGTTAAGGGGAAAGAGACTGCTGCTATGGCTGAGGCTGGCAGGAGAAAGGAATGAACATCACGTTGGCGGCATCGGTCGAGATAACTGTGACAGCTTTTGTACGTCGCGGCGACTTTGCGGTACTTGAGCGCTTGCAACTAACTGGTCGTCGTGAATGATGGCAGGAAACCGGTTACTGTTCTTAACGCCGTAGAGCTTGAACAGATATGTTCTTCATTGTGACCTCAACTGCTAAGGTTCTTCCGCGAGCACGACATGTATCACACATTATCTCGTCATGTGCGACTCCTGCCTACTCTCTCTCGCTTGCTGTCATCTGTCCCAACGCCTCGGTGATAACGCAAAAGCTTGTTGGGAAGATCCATTAAACTACACTCTTGGTATCATTGATGAAGTTGCGATTTTAGGTCATCTAGCACAAGTGTACGAGATAGGCGACATGTGCGCAATAACGAAGGCAGCATTCGTAGGTCGTAGGGATGGTACACCAAGCATCCATATGGCGTTTAAAGAAACTAGGGCTTCCGAAGGCGGTAGTAACCGAACCTCATCTTGGCGCAGGTTGGGCGCGATGTTACTTCGCCAGTGACAGTAGCCGGAAAGACCGATATTTGGAGTTCGGTTGGCAGATTTTTGAATTTGTGAAGATGGTTGCTGGCGCTGATTCGTCCATATTGATATTCACCGGTTGGCCACGTTTGAGGCTCAAGAAAGCGCTCACTGTCTGATGGGGGGGACAGAGGATGTTACTGCACGTTCTGAAGAAATTGATACAGAACAGCGCCGCCAAAATCAAAATCCCTGGTCGCCATCTGTCAACCGGACAAACAAAAATAGCAGATTGGGAAAGTTCGAGATTAGAATCAGCCTTGGCAAATAAAGCAAGAACAAATTAATTGAGTACAATATTTTGATCCCCCACGGACTTGGCCCTAAAATAACGAAATGGTTCTCCAAATGACTGATTTAAGGATATCCGAAAATCATTTCAAACTTGGCTGATTACGCAAAATTGAATCCAAGATCAATTTATCACTGGTTTGAAAAGCGCCGCTAGCTTGATTTTGATTTATGATATTTCCCTGGCTTGAGTTATTTTCCAAATTATGATCTGCAGCTCAACCGGTAAGTTGCTGAAATTGTGGAAGGATACGGGACATATGTCTTCCATCTGCCGAGGCATTGACACGAGCTCAAGGCAGATGTAAATGCTCTGCCTCCCAAGATTAGTTGCAAAAGGAGCAGGAATGACTATACAAGATTTCAACTCGTCCGATTAGGCATGCCCGACCCCCTTCGTACCTCGGTTTAAGCAAGAGCTTGATATGCAAAGAACCGACCAGTTTCACCATGTATGAAATCCTTTGGAGAACAAGCTGGCAGATATGCGAAAGCGAAAGCAAGATAACGAAGGTTATGCTTTTTCAAACTCCAGCAGAAAGATCTCACAGTAGGCACTGATTTGACCTCACATGGAAGTAAGCGATCTTCTTCGGAGGTAATTGTACTCGAATAAATTTTTAACATGATAAGAAAAACATAATACACGCTCGCTGACGTTTTTTTGGTATGTCTCGTGTTCGAGCTTCGCAGACGAGACTCTTCCAGAACCAGTTCCAGCTTTACAACGTACTCAAAACCAGAGTCGCCACAACAGGCACCATCACAGCACCCAGTGTCAACTCCCTCGCCCTCCAAGCCGTATTCGTCATTCTCCCCACCCCAGCAGTAGCCTGCACCGTATTCTTCACCCTCGTCGCACTCGGCACCGCATCCACCCCAACACCAATCTCCAAAATATTCGACGTCGTAACATTCCATCTCGTCTGTGCCAGACTAATCTCGTTATTCTCCAAATCATACACCACGTACGCACTCCTCAAGAACGTATCACCTAGCACTGGTGTCCTAGTTGCTGCAGGCGCAATGCCGAAGAGACATGCTTGTTGTCCGTCCTCGAAGTAAACCGGCTCGCCTTGCGCCGTGTTGAGACCCATGACAAGCTCGTTCATTGGCACTTTGATTGTTGGTCCCGAGAACGTGAAGTCGATGGATATCTCGTTCGTCTTCAGCGAGCAAGGACAGAAAGCTGCATTCTGGTCGTTTTGGTACTGCGCGCCAACGGTATTGTAGATCTCGTGCGTAATAGAGTTCGGGAGATAGCTGAGTGTGGATCCAGAGTCAAGCAGCACAGCTTGTTTTTGTCCATCTACTATCGTGCTGCCATTGTATGCAAGCGATGTGAGCGTGATCAAAAAATCGCTATACTCGCCATCTTGCTTCTGGACAGGTAATGTTTGGAGTGTTCCCTCAAACTTGGCTGTGTCGACGCCGCCAAACAAGATATTGCCTTGCGCGGCATCCAGGTCGTTCAGCCAGAGACTGTAGGCATTCGACGCAATAAAACCCTGGTCAGCCATCGCCTGCGGCATGTTGGGGTAAGGGTCCAGCTTGGCACGGCCAACTTGAACTTCATTCCTTGTATATCCAATGCCGAAAATTCCTTCTGCAGTCTGAGTCTCGTAGCCAATGCCAAACTGCAGACCTTTCAGGGTGATGCCAGAAATCGTCATATCATCTTTAGCGTAGTCACCTGAGACGCAGGTGTCGTCGAGATAGGTGATATCAAAATTGCTGGCAACATACTCATAGGTTGAGGAAGCGTTGGCATTGTACGTTCCATACTCTTCACAAAGCTTCAGCTTCTTTCGGTTTTTTGACTTGCCCCCGGTTGATGTTGAATGACAGTAGCTCGAGTTTCGAGAGTTTACCCACAGATCGCTACTACCTGTGTCAAAATGCAGGCGGAACGATTGTGGCGGTGTTCCAAGCGTTATATTTGCGAGATAGAGTGTTTGCTGGAAATGTGTTAGCAATAAGGCCACATTTGAGATTACCATGCGACTTACAGTATTGTCAAGGATTGTTTCCAGAGTGCCAGTCTCTCTCTTTCTCATGCGAGTTTCGTCATGAGCGAGAGGATCTGAAGGTGCTCTGCGCTCAATTGGGACTCCTACTACGCGTGGAGTATTGCGCTTAGTGGCTACGAGACCTTCACATGAAGGTATGCAAAGGGCAGCTGTAAGAGCAACGGCATAAGACCACTTCATGACGGTTCTTGAATTGCCTTGGGCAATTCTAGTATCGACAGTGAAATCAATAATATGGAAATTTCTCTACGGATGTAAGAGCAAGATAGATTTGTGAATAAACTAGTTGCTGATAAATCCGGGGGCCAGAATCCTGGTTTCAAGCAGAATCGAGGTACTGAAAAGTGATTGGTGCGTCTGATGTCGAACCTAATGGCATATTCGATGGTTGATAGCTGACTGACGTGTGATGTGCCGATGTCGAGAAAGGAACGAGCTTGCGATTAATGCGGACAGCTCCGGGCGAGACAGCGGAGGAGACTTGGACACCTGTTTAGGTGGAAACTATGTCGAATCGGATTGCAGGTGGTCAAATCGATTTTGCAAATTCAGAAATTGCTGTTTGGTGGTTACCAATAGACGCGCGGCTGACGCTTAGTAAAGTACCAGATCTTGTAATTTCTGGGCCGGCTGACTCGACGACAACTGTCAAATTCGAGCACTTCGATAGAAGGTTGTTCCGTCAAATAAAAAGACGAACCCGCTCCTTAAAGTATCGCTAAAACAGCGATGCCAATGCCGGTGACGCGTAACAAGTTGTGCTAATGGGTATAAAATTTCAGACATAAGACAGAAAGCTTGGCGATACCCGTGGCCCGGACACTTAGACTCCTAGATGGGTCCCAAGAATATCAAGCGTAACCGGACTCTTGAGAAGGCGGAACTGACCGCTTGTAGTACCTGCTGTTGGGGAGAGGGCAAATTAGGCCTCTTTGAATACTGCTACGTCGAAAGAGTGATGGAGCGAACTGGTGAAGAGGGACGATGGTGTTTTGGAGTTTGCATAGATGCAAGCAAGCTGACAAAAGAAGAGCGATACAAACCCTCAAAAGAAACGGATGACAGTCATCTACGGACGAAGCGGAGTTGGTGGAAAACTTGGCTGCCTGGGATCGAGTCTTGGAAGTCGTTCAAGTGCGACCTTCGTGAGCTTTGATGATGGATGGGGTACAGGGTGGATTGGATACCTCACAGTGTACCGCGCTTTTCATTTGTTGATTATCTTTGGTGTTGCGGATTGGCACCTTGGCACTCTTTGAATCTGGCCGCATCCACAAAAAGCCGCGTGGGCAGTGGCAGATGTCGCCGGTTCAGATCTGAAGTTTGAAGCGGTATCCGACATTTCCGCGGTACCGAAGGAGAACGGGACTGACAAGGCTCTTCAACAATGTGTAAAATCTGTATAACTTTTCGTGCTCAGCGCGAGAAGGCATAAAGATAGAAAAACCATTCTCTCGGCCATTCGGCGTAATCGTAAGCCTGGAGAATTCTTGGACAACCTTGGAGAGCTTGGTACTCGTAAACCTAAATGATCCATAATAAAAGTGGGCCACATGCCGCAACTGCCGCTTACTGAGATGTGGTCAGGTAGGTACGCTCAAAGAAGTATAGTTCAAATCATCAAAGATGGTGATTGCTGTCAAGCCAAGACGCTTGTTAATGGCTGATAATAAATATGGGCACGTGACACCACCAAAAACCACTTAAGCACGGACCATACTACGACGCGCTCCGCGTCGACCTCACAATTCGGTCTGGAGCTGTATAGCCTTTCTTGGGTCAACAACCGTAAATTGATGCTCATACCACACAACTTGACGATATCAGTCAATACTTCAGTCTCTCTTAAAGTCAGTGATAGACCTTCAGCATCGATATGGCGGTTCCTGCTCCGAAAGGGGGCGCAGAGGTTGGCGAGTCCTCCAACACGGGCGCAAAAAAGCCAAATACGAACGGAAACACAGATTACGAGCTCCCGTGGTATGTGAACTTGCCAATGGTCTATGCAACATTAGATTAACATCCACCAGGGTTGAGAAATACCGTCCTGTCATCCTCAACGACGTAGTCGGCAATGTCGAAACCATCGAGCGCCTCAAAATCATCGCCCGCGAAGGCAACATGCCACACATGATAATTTCCGGCATGCCAGGAATCGGCAAGACGACCTCCGTCCTGTGTCTCGCCCGCCAGCTACTCGGCGATGCCTACAAAGAAGCAGTTCTCGAACTCAACGCATCCGACGAACGTGGTATTGACGTGGTGCGCAACCGCATCAAGGGGTTCGCACAAAAGAAAGTCACATTGCCGCCAGGTCGCCAAAAGCTCGTTATTCTGGATGAGGCCGATTCGATGACTAGTGGTGCGCAGCAGGCGTTGAGGAGGACGATGGAGATTTATTCGAGTACGACCAGATTCGCGTTTGCATGTAATCAGAGTAATAAGATTATTGAGCCGTTGCAGTCGAGATGCGCTATTCTCAGATACGCACGGTTGACGGATGAGCAGGTGGTTAGGAGATTGTTGCAGATTATTGAGGCGGAGAAGGTGCAGTATACGGATGATGGGTTGGCAGCGTTGGTGTTCAGTGCCGAAGGAGATATGAGACAGGCGATCAACAACTTGCAGTCGACATGGGCTGGATTTGGTATGGTGTCGGGAGACAACGTCTTCAAGGTTGTTGACTCCCCACATCCGATCAAGGTGCAGGCGATGTTGACGGCATGTTACGAGGGCAAGATCGATTCGGCACTGGAGCTCTTGAAGGAGTTGTGGGATCTGGGATACTCGAGTCACGACATCATCAGCACAATGTTCAGGGTGACGAAGACGATTCCGAATCTGAGCGAACACTCAAGGCTGGAGTTCATCAAGGAAATTGGCTTCACGCACATGAAGATCCTGGAGGGAGTGCAAAGTTTGTTGCAGCTCAGTGGGTGTGTGGCCAGGTTAACGAAGCTAAACATGGATCCGAGCAAGTTTCCTGCCAAGTATTGAGTAGTTTGTTATCTGGAGCTGGTGTGCTGGGAGCATTGCATGGAGTTTCGGCGTTATGAGCGCCATATAGGCGGCGATTTGAGCAACAGCACGCTAAGCAGCTAAATGAATGCAAGCAATTTTGACACATCTCTCGACACACTTATGTATCGAACAGCTCGGCTGGTCTCGGAAGTGTTTGTACTTTTCTTATATGTTGAAATTAGAACACCTATTTTACACGGATCTTCCTTTCCGGTGAAATTCCGGGAAGAATGTATGCCTAAAGATTTAACGGAACTGCCACAATCCCCGCAGTCGAACTCGTCTTACTGCCATCCGCGGAGCTATCGACGAAACTATCAGCATCACAGTTCAGTAAGCGTTGACGACGGCGGCTCATTGCAAGAAAGGTTAGCGTGAGGCTGGCTTAGAACTAGGACTCGTTCGTTGGAAGGCAGTGACACAACGTGACCACAGGATCGGGAGTTCTCCGAACAGGTTTCTCGGATGGAAAGCAGCTTCGCTGAGCGTCATGTCTCTACTGCGACGAAATAAATGTGCTGCTTGCGATGGATCGGTCGCTTTTTTGCTCTGGCACTCAGGCCCATCAGCAGAAAACTCTCAGTCCATAACCTGTTCTTAATGATGCTGCTCCATGATGCCGTAAACGAAGACCTTCCATGATGGCCAGCCCAATCCGGCATAAGTGTGCTAAACAAAGCCTGCCAGAAATCCGCATTAAACAAAGCTCAACGTGATCGATTCTCTCTTTCGTTGGTATCTACACCCCCATCGCACGAAAACGCCGCAACCCAACCCAGACGCCCTGCCCATTGTCCACAAAGCTCCGTCAATGCAAATGTAACATCCCGCCAGCTCGCTCAAGTGGTATATCTTTGACGCATGCTGCCTGCCGCTTAGGCGAAAGAAACGGACTTCTTCTTGAGTTTCAATGGCTTCGTACCGAGTGTCGACTTCTTCTCCACACCCTCCATTGGCTCTCCGTTCTTCTCGCGCTTGCGCTTCTTCCTCATGCTCTCCTTCGTCTCGTCCAGCTTTGCCTTTCTTGCCTCCATTCTTGCATCTTGCTCTACCTTTCTTGCCTCGCGGATCTCCTCCATTTGTCTGGCCTTCATCATCTTCGACTCGATTTGCCCGTCCTTCTCCGCGTGCACCATGGCGAGGATAGTGAGCATAGACTCCTGCAATCGGTTAGTTTCCGAACCTCAAATTCCACCTTTTCTTTCCAACCAGGAGCACTCCGTACCTTATCATCAACAAACACCTTTCCCTGCTTTCCCATCTTTGGCTTCTCCACACCGACTGGAGTAATCATATTCAATGCCGGAATGTTCAACTCCTTCTCAGTGTAAACGCGCTTCTTCTTAATTCTCGGCTTATTTGTTCCCTTTGCAGTCTTCGGCGGGGCCTTGCTCTTCTTCACGATACCATCGTTCATAGGACGCGTCGAGAACTTCGATTGCGAGATGCCTGAGCCGTTGGAGCTGCGCTTTCCGGCATGCTTATTCTTGACGGTGGAAGTTTTGGAGGGCGCCATTGTGTGCGATTTTGGCGGTATGTGATGGTTTATTGGGAGGTAAGTCGAGATGCGACCGCTGCGATAAAGAGGAAATAATTTTGGCGGAGAAAAATGCGGGAGATAAGTTTCCGCTCCGCTGAGTGGCGGCGGGACAACTTGGCGGCCGTTGATAGCAATTCAAATGCCTGCATTTTGCTATGAACGCTCGTCACATATTAATTGTGTGGGATCACAGGGTTATTTCGACACTGTATTTGCGTTGGTATTATAACAAGTTGCCTACGTGTGCCAGGTATTTTGTTGTCCTGTTTGAATTTAATCTGCTCCAGCTAGACGACGTCCTTTCCTGCCAATCTCAACCGTGCTGGCGCTAGAACAACCTGTTTCTAGAGACTTCAGCACAACTCATTGGTAGGTACGAAGTTGCTTAATCCCAGCAGTCAAGATGAAAGTCGTCAACTACTTTCTTCCTGGCCTGGCGTTCACGGCTAGGGCGTTGGCGACAGCGTCGCGCGAATGCGAGGATGTAGTGGGAGCAGGGGCTGTAGTGGTAATACTGTATCAAACACATCTTGCGTGATACTCTGAAAATGGGTCCCCATATACGGAGAGTTCTCCCAGTTTTAAATGCAAAGACAACAAGACGGACCAGACGTGTCTGAGATACATTGAACCATGTTTGGTCGACAATGAGCTTGTGCCGAAACAAGCACATAAATGTGCCACCCTCACACAAGAACAATTACCCTCCAAAGAGGGTGATTCGCTGAAGCCTGTCCTACAACGCTTTAGTTGTCCTCCCAATCGATCTCCAGAACACCGACCTCCAGAGAGTGTCCCTTGGTGAGGGGTCTGAGTCTGTCGGCCAAACGAACCTGCTGCTTGTTGCTCTTGAGCGCGGCATTCTCCTGCTTAAGTATGCGTTTCTCCTCCCTCAAGCGGAGAAGGACATCCAGAGCCTATACGATTACCAATATCAGTACATTGAATGCACTGATTGAGCCAAATATCAACTGACTTACATCGGCGTAATGACCTCCGACCTCCTTGAGTACCTCGAGCATCTCCTTCATCTCCTTGTTCTTGACACACCCCAGGATATCAAGTTCGCACTTGAGGATGAACTCCGGGCGCTTATTGCGAACGTGTGGGGACTCAAGCTCGTACCAGCACCTCTCCTCCTTGGCGAGGGTGGCCTCGACACGGTTGGTGAGCTCGCCGATGCCATCGATGATACCGCTGCACAGCTGAATCAGTATGAGCCCAAGGGAATTTGCCCTGGTTTGGACTTACATTACGACTGGGTCGAGCTCGACCACCTCGTCGTCGCGGATCCCAATGCGCACATCCTGATCCATGTTGAGAGATGCAAGAGCAGCGTCGAGCTTGGTATTCTCGTCGCACTGGTTTGCAGTGACCACATCTTGACCTCTTGGCTTGGGGACACTGGAAGTGTTGCTGGTAGTTGGGGTCATCGCTGAAGAGCTACCAGTCGGCTGGTCCGAGTTTGGGCGCGACATGGTTGGTGGCTTGACAATAAGCCCGATCCCTAGTTTGTTTAGAACGATGTGAAGCTCTGGAGGATCTATAGAGAAAACTGTATGCTCACTTGGAAGTTTGCGATTCAACTTCGCGGAGTGCGTCCCTTTGTGTTGTCGTTACAAAAAAGGCAATCGCGCCTACCGTTGTGGTGCTGGGTCCACCACATATGGAAAGAACGATGTTTTGCAGCAACCATTCACCTAACGACTCAACGTGGCCATTATTCACCAAAACTCCCGAATATCTGAACATGTTTGCGTCAAGCTTTCGACCCCAAATTTCTACATTAAAAACCCCATTTAAAGCAGTCTTGAGTCACTGTCATGGCAGCAGCGCGCTCGTGGACGGCTCGCAATACACCGCACGAGAAAGGGCACCTACCAGGCCGATGCAACCGCACTGACAAAAAGCTACCTAATGGGTATTTGACGAGTTGCAGGAGACGTTCGAGGCCTCATTACTTACTAGCTATTACAGAGTCCGCTGGAACCATTCACGGCTACTAACGCCGGACACAACCGTAATTTCGAACTAGCAAAGAAGCCATCAACTCTACATGCATCTTTCACATGGAGTGAAACGCGGGGCGAGCGAAACGAGCTCTTTTCGGGGATTTACCTAGTATGAACTACCCCTAACTACAAACCAAAGGACTTCTTCAAGTCATCGTTCAGCTTAAACTGACGCTTCGGTACACCCTTGATGCCGACATCGACCCTGTACAATGCTCCTCCATAATCCGCGCTCTCGGGATTTGCCTTTGGGTCGTCCTCCTCTGCGGTCGTGATGAAGAGCTCGGTGCCAGAAAATACACAGGAACTGATGTTGCGCGTAGGGAGCGAGATCACGCCAAGAACCTTACCTTCTGGGGAGATCTTTATCACACGTCCACCTCCAAAGATCGCCTGCCACCTGTTGCCCTCAACGTCGATAGCAGCCCCGTCAGGCTCCTCGGACGTGCCAACATTCCAGAACGCGCGCTCGTTGGCAATCTCTCCAGCAGACGATGAATAGTCGTAGGTGTAGATCTGATGCTCCGAAGAGTGGACGAGAGTCATGGTCTTATCGTCAAGTGACCAGTTGATGGCATTAGGAATGGTAAGCCTCTCTCGCTGAATTTTGACAGAGAGGTCAGAAGAAATCCTCAAAAGATATCCTACTCATGTCAGTATTTTGTTCATAAAGGTGAGGACGGAGCAAATGCACCTTCAGCTTGTGGCGGGCCAACATGAAAGTCGTTCATTATCCCAATCCACAAACGTCCTTCGCTGTCAATGTTTCCATCGTTGCTTCTCAGGCAGTCCTCCTTCTCACCTCTCTCGCTCTCGTCCCAATCAAAATACTTCTTGATATACTTATGCTTGCCGGATCCGCGATCAAGAATGGCGATACCTGTCTTTCCAGCGATCAGGATCTTGTGTTGGTTGTCCACGCCTTCAATATCGAAGGTGACGCCCACCGGCATGTCAAAGTCTGTGGTCTTCAGAGACGAAGTACCAACTGCCAGACTGATGGTATAGAGTTTGCGCTTTTTGATGTCCACGAATCGCAACTTGTTGTGTTCAGCTTCATAGTACGGAGCTTCGAGCAGCTTTCCCTCAAGTCTGAGGTATGGCTCTGTCACAGTCCATGATTGCGTTGTGTTTGAGATTGACATCTTTCTGTATTAAACTTAAATTTTTGACTGTCCTTTGTTTTGAGGTTGTTCTGTTATCTTCAACATGTTTTTGCGGTATTTCCTGGTTGTTAAGTCACTGTGACCTTTCGGTGTTCGGTGGCGAATTGATCCACCGCGCCCGATGCAAGTGGAACAACGCTCGGCTGATGGAGCTCGATATCAGAAAGTCCATACAGAAAGACAGAGTCGCATGTACGAGACTTCAGAAGGGCTTCAAGCTGATACTTATTTCTTTAGTATGCTTCGTCCATTTTGCAGAGTCCCGGTATCACGGTCCGGAGCCACCACAGTATAGCTAGCCGACTTCAGTACGAAGATGGCAGAGCTTTCGGGCCTGGTCAAGCAAGGGTAATCCGCGCAGCTCCGGCAACACTCCACGGCATCACATCGATGAAATTGTGGTGATGAGGTTGACATTCATCATGTCACGTGCCGCGCCTGTGAGGTGCCGCGAAGTAAAACAACATCTGATACAGTTGGCTTGCAAGGCTGTCCGTCTGGTTTCGCTGTACCCCTTGGTATGTTCTATGGCCTGATTCATCAGCTGCGATGTTATCTGCTCTTGCTTGGAAAGGAGGTGTTTAGGTCGAAGTAGGGTGACCAATTCGAATCGTGCAGGCTCTCTTACGTCCTACTGGGTTTCGCATGATTCTCTAAGATTTCTTTGATGCATGTCAACTCTTTGGGCTTTTTAAGCATTGATGTAGGGAAGGGTACTCGTCAGGAACACGTCCACCGGATGCCTCAAATAGGCACAAGTAGTTGACGACATGTTGTTTAGCTGACATGATGACACCATCGTACTAGCCTTGGTTGGTAGCACAGGAATCACTGACCGCCTCACCACAATCGCTGGCAGCACAACGGTTTACTCCAACAGATCGATGGAGCTTTGGCGGCAGGGCGACACCGGGGTGGTTCTTCAAGTCACTGACCGGCACTTCATGCATCCGTGCCCAGCACACTCTGTCATAAGGCATCAAGTCACAGCAGCGTACTGCTTCTGTGCATACTGCACTGAACCTGACTTCATTCATTATTTGTTCATGGCTAGATACAAGTGGGAAAGACATCGCGGTGACACTTCGGCTGGTCATCTTTGTGCTGTTCGCTGTTGTGTACTCGTACTGTACTGCCGTGTGTAACGGTGGCATGCGCGCTCGCCGTTAGCATGCTTGGTCAATGCAAGTCATGGGCACAACAGCAGGCGATGATGTCGCCTTTGCCGAACAGTATATTGGCCTCGTGGACCATTATCCGCAGAGCACTGTTGGTCATGTGATCCAAAGGATGAACCTCGAGATCAAAGATTCCCTAAAGGGTCTGGGACCGAAATAAACGCAAATGATGACAACATGGGCAGAACAAAAATTTGGTTGCTGGGATTTCTGGAAGACCTGGACAGAACGCATGAACCGCGGGAAATCATTATTTCAGATCGCCGTCTCGTCATTGGGACTGGAAACGCGATCTCAGGCCATACGCCACGCCACGTCGCCTGCTGGCCTGGAATCACTTTGGAGATTGTGAGGAGGACAAGTTTCGAAGCTTTCATGAAAGGATCTTCTCACAGGCCCACTAGGGGAGATGACTTGCATTCACCCAGAAATTACCACTCCGGCATTGCACCTCAGAGACCGTTCGGAACTCCCCAATTCTGACAAGATGGCGGCCTGAGCGGGAGCACAATATCTTGGGACCATCCTGCTTGGGACCATCCTGCTTGGTTCCTTGTCACGATGTGATGACAAGCAGCTGGTCGTATGTGGACTATGGTCGTGGCCAGAATGAGAAGAAGTTGCAGACTCAGAAGAGCTGCTATTTGATGCTTAATTGAACCCGAAGCTCAGGATACCACGGCTTAGCGAGTCAAGCTCCAAGCCCCAAGCCCCAAGCTCCAAGCTCTAGATGCACCACGGTCGACGAGGTGCAGTAGCCTGACCCGACCCTGGCTGTCGGCGATGAGCACTTCCATGGCCTTGGTCCCATCCCGTCCCTCAGTGGTCAAAGTGACGGCATCCCGCTAGCAGGGATGGTATTCCTAGCCAAACCCCGCAGCTCTCTACCATTCAGAGCCACCGATTTTGGCGCCGGTAGCTACCATCACACATCCGCAGATTCCACACTCATCTCGTCTGCAGATTACTGAAGTGGTGATGGAGCCTGGGAACAGACAGGACTCTTCGAAAATAGAAATACGTCAAATCTTCTTCGCAATCTCTACGGAGGTCACCATGGTCACCATGGCCAACATGGGCTTCCCGCAAACTGGCCGTGGTTGCTGTCATATCCATTTGCCTCGACGACGTTAGTCGTAAAAGCAGCGGCCAATGTTCAATAATATTACTCGACTCTCGTCTCTCCTCATTCGTCCTCCGTGCTCCGAGCACGCATCCCGAGAACAAAGCCAAAAGCATCATGATTGCCAGGAAATGGGAAATGTTTCGTCCCACTTTCTGCACGAAATTACGGTGAGCACGTTTCCAGATCAACTGTTCTTGGGGTTTGCCTGAGCGGTTTCTGCGCCAACAGGTTACCATCGTCTTTTACATTATCAGCACGCTCGGCGGTCTGTTAGGCTGTTAGCAAGATGGATCCTTTGATTTGGAGCCTTCCGAGTCCTGATAACGCACGTGCACGCTCTCAGAAGGTCGAGCACTGTTGTCATGTTCGAAAAGCCCTCGAATGTGAACGATAGAACTGGGAGGATACGATTATCAGTGATTGCCAGAACGTGCACTGAGACACGGTGAAGGCCGGCAGGATTTCTCTAAAAGTTTTTAATCTTTGCCACCGAACCTAGAGTTCACGGGCTACACTTTCAATGCCTGCTCTCTACTGTCACTTTAAGCAGACACACCTTCAACATGGGCCGCTCCGTCGCATTCCGCTGCAGGGCGATCTTTCGGAGATATGTTGGACATGGTTGCCATTGAATTTGCTTGGTTTTTGCCACGAGGCCGTACTCGTATTGCTGCAACGCGCCAAATAAAGATCTGAGCTCTGAGTGTTTGGCAAAAAAATGGTCTTGCTACGAGTATGTGTGTGGCTTGTGGAATATTGTAGAGCTCGAAGGGCGAGCATTGGCCGCTTTACATCCCGAATTGGGCAAATGCGACGAGCTTGACCCAGCCACAGTCCTCGCCAAGGATGCAAACGCTATGAACGTGCTAACCCGTTGGTGGATGCGCGTGGTCCCCTTCCGCCGTTCCGGACCCCCTTGTGATGTTAGACTGCTCCGACGCTGTTCGTCAAATACCCAAAACAGCTTACTACAGGGCTCATTGGCCGCACTTGGGACGGCTCCACGAGGGCGCCGAGAATTTCGAGGAGACTCGACCCCCGCTGTTGGTTCTCAAGAAATACGGATAACAGCACGTTTGCTCGCCCGCCTTGTGAGTTGAGATGCTGTTAACAGCCCTCACGACCAAGTCGCTACTCGTAATTACCCGGTGATCTCTGTATGCGTCAGGAAGTTCATGCCGTAGATTACCATTTAAAATCGCTTCGTGGCGTACTCTGTACGAAGTCCTGTTTTCATCACCAGTCAATACGGAGAAAGTAGACGAGGCGTGCAGACATGAAAGATCAGGATCCAGGGCAACCAGCAAAACGATTTTTATTTTGAAGCTTCATTAAACCTATGATCCAAATTCAATAAAACGTGCATCATACAAGCTCACGCTTGAATTACTATTTGCCCTTGTTGGCAAGGCGCAGGATTGCAAAGGGCAACATTTTCGGACGGCTTTTACGCTGAGAATATGGCCTCGCCGCATACCAGGCCCTATGTGAGCAGCCGTGCTTCTACCGTTGATGGAATCATTGATGCCATTCATCATCGGCTACTTGGCTCCTGGTTTCGTCAGTTGGGCGTCAATCCTCGATTTGGGAACATCCAACCGATGCCAGGGGAGGTGTTCCTGGCCCGTATCGGTGCACACACCGCGGATACCACGCGTAAATCCCTAGTCCCTCCATGCAGGCATTTGGTAACTTTGCGGTGAGCCATTAGCGGCTCGAGACCCACGGAAGGGAGGCTCGCAGGCATGGATGCTCTGCTCGGTGCCCGTCATAAGTGTAGCATTCGCCAGCCAAGCGTGTTTCGACTATTCCCACGACCGACAACCAACTTTGAATCCCATAATCTGGAATAAGGGAATACAGGCTGGTTATGCGGCACATAAGTGGTCCAGCGTTCTTGCGCTTGTGCCCATTGTTTATTCAAGTCCGATTGCTCTGATTTAGTCACTTCGTACTTGAAGCCATTCATACGCTGTCAGTTGTCTTTCAGGTCTTCACTGGCTCGCCACCAACAAGCACATTGACTGCCTGGATTAAGCTTGACTCTCCAGCGCCAGATTTAGTACAGTAAAGCAATTTCAGTGTACGAACGGATATTCTTATAATATCTTCTTCACTTCGGACCCATTTGTCTCCACCGGCTGGCTGCGCCTACGAAGCTGCTTTGAGATTCTTTTCGGACTATAACATCTCAGTTGACGAAACGATAGTCAAAGGCTCAAAATCCTTAGACTGATTCATTGGTTCGACATCCTGCCGCGACTTCCGACCTTGGTCGACGCACTCGATCAAATTGCAAGACAATCAACCACGGCATCGGGGAGCCTTTCGCGCGCCCAAGTAATCACCCATCGTGGCTATCCAAGTGCTCTCTTATCAGGCCCTACCGCAAGGGTTAGCCCACTCCCATCTGTTTTATCCGGCTCCCTATCGATCTGAGGTTGAAAGGATTGGTTATTCAAGAGGCATCTCTGGCGAAGGGTCGGGTACTACCCATCCTGATAATTGCGCCAGCATTGACAGAGAACGGAGAGGCGGACCTCTATGCGCCGACCTCTGGGACGGACAACAACAAAGGCAGCAAGACCCGATGTCCCAGAGGCCGGTTGCGCCTCATCCTGATACCTCTGGCCATGGCCACAACACAACGCTACCACCAGTCAAAGTCGATTCTGAGCGCGGAAATGGCGGCAACTCGACTCAACAAACGCAGGCAGCAGGTGCGCATGTTTCCAGTCAGCTGGCCCAGCGAATCCAGACCTCACCTCAACCATCCTTACAATCTATACAGTCGGCTGATGACTGGTCGGCACCGCTGCTACTACGGAACTCGGGTGTGTATAGCATCTTAAATCCAGAGCCAGAACTCCTTAGACAAAGCCCACAAACTTGTGAGGCGGATGCGCCTCAGCCCGGATCAGAGCGGCACGTTGATAACTCTCGGCCGTCATCGCGAGATCAACGCACTCTATACAGTCCTCAGCAGCATCGCCAGGAAAGAGCAGAGCCGCAACCCAAAGGTCGAAAGATGCCCTTTCCAAAGTCTCCAAGATCTCTTAGCCAGAGCGCAGCAAGTGGTGTATTCTTGCAAAGCACCAAACAGTCGGCCCCAGACCCATACGGTGCTCGCACAAATACAGCCACGCCAGGGCTCTACCCAGCTGTGTCCATTCCACCCTTATCTAGCCTGCCGCCCCAAACCCAGCATGGCTTGCTCCAAACACCCCCGCCTCTGGACAGACGCCGAAGCGCAGGTGCCGGACCTCTCGTACCGTCCAGACTGCCCCTTCCTCAGAGTGCGAGCCCGAACACGCTCTACTCGTTAACCTATAGCGCCCAGCCTTCGCCATTACAGATGGTCTCAGCGGCGCCAGAGTCTTTGTCGCATGGATACTTCCCTCGCATGGCCCACGAAGATTCGTCTCGAGGATTGAGCTCTTCCCAAGGCTACCAACAGCCAGAAGGTCCGTACATCAATTCTCTGCAACCTGGCGGCAATGTCACCCAAATCGGGGGACCTTTGAACGAATTTAGAGTGCCCGTGGACACCGTATCAGGATCGAAAGTCGCTGACCACAAGCGTAAACACAATGCAGCTGCTTCCGCAAGATTTCGAAAACGTAGGAAAGAGAAAGAGCAACAAGACGCGGAAAACAACAAGAAGTTGGAGAAGGAGAATAAGGACCTCAAAGACGAACTGAGTGCAACGCAGCAAAAATTGAAAGAGATAGAGCAGGAGCTCAACTATTATCGCGACGCCTACACGCATGATAGGGGAAGAGGAACTGGCCTGAAACCATCGCAAGGGTTGTCCTATGCAACGTCGTTACCTTTACCGCCGATACATCAGAGGCCGGAGCCTGAGCACCAACAGGAAGGGAGGGCCACCAGACGGCGCCGTACGGAAGGCCAAGAAAGCTTTAACTTACCAAGCGCCCCAACGAGCTATTCGACACCTCGTCAAACATATGCTCCCAGCCATCTTGGAATGCTTCCACAATTGCGCATGGATGTTCCAAATGCTCAACAGCTCACCAACGCAGCTCCACCAATGAATACATCTTTTGCTATCAACAGACCTCAATACGGGCAGCAATTTTTCAGGCCGGCTGCTCATGGTTTCGATCACGGCTACCAGGGCAGCATGCCGACGACCTCGTCGTCCAGCTACTCAAATCCCGCACCAGGCGACCACTCTGCCCAGCAGTGATGACGTGCGACTACTAACTTGTGAAGCTGGACATGACCTCATTGCCGCCCCCCATCTGTGGTAACACTTGTACATATAGAATTTGATTTTGTTTAGGTGCGGTTTGCGGCTGGTCTTGTTCTCTATCGCGTTGTACCAGAGGAAGTGCATATGCTGGGCAACGGATGATGACTGTATCATTATACCCATTTGTTTCTTGGTGGACGAGAATGTATTTTGTTACGGCGCTCCGGCGGTTAAGTGGTTTATCTGTTGAAAAGACGTTTGTGGTGCTTATGGAAATGCTGGACGGACATATCGACATTTTCTCCATCTTCCATAGCTGTATATAGAACATGTGTATATAGCAGCGTCGGCTGGAGCCGAATACTTTTCGTTTAACTACCAAGGCGCCAATAAGTTGTGAGCTTCATTTTTGGTGGTCGACCACCGAGATACAATGGTCGCCATCTACGTACGCATAAGGTGGCAACGTGAGCGCCAAGCTCTCCCATTGACTTCTCCAATTGTATGCGCGGTTCAACTGACCAGAAAACGGCATTTTACATGTTGTACGGAGTAGATGCTACATTCTGATATCGGAGAAGATGGCCGGGAAGATGGGAAGCGCCTTTGACGCCGAGAGGCCTGGGTCTAGTGCAGCTAGCATCGTTGGCGCGGTTGAGGGCATCCCCAGCCTCTGATGATCAAGCAGCTCTACCTTTGGACGCGGCTAAATCATCGAGCGTTCTTGCTGACTACAATATATGGCAAAATAGCGGCATTTATTGCCTTTCTGTCGACGAGTGAAGTTGTCGTCGGAATTGCCTTCGATGCAATTTCGGCCGCATGGTTGGCCGCATATTGTGTCTCGATGCTTATTCGGACTTCAAAGTCTCAATTACGAGCTTCATATGAGACAGTGATAGCACGAATATGGCATTTATAGGAGCCGCGTCTGTCGAATTTAGGGTGGTCAAGAGCGATACCACTTTCGGCCACCAGGAAGGCGATGGCGCAGATTGCCCTATCGGCGAGCTGGATCTCTCGCGTTATCAATCGCGATGTCATCGTGCCCAGCCAATGGGCGGATACCAATTCCGTGGCCAAACAGGTATCTTCCAAGGTAGCCGAACTGCATTCCCCGCATTCTCTTGTCGACCCCTCCACAAACCACCTTTCCCCCCCCCCAGACTCTTGTCCTCCTCTGGGCCCGAATGTCCCTTTATAAGCTGTGCTCCCCGGCTCGGAAGGCCGTCTCACTATTCCAAACAACTTCCTCTATACCTCGCAAATCACTTTTCACTTCACTGCCCTGTGGCATTTCGAGGCCAGCAGCAAGACATAATATTCACCGCATACAACACACAAGACTACTCAGCACAATGTCCTCCGATCTCTTCGTCGAGCTCACTGCTCCAAACGGAGTGAAGTACAAGCAGCCACTTGGGCTGTACATCAATGGAGAGTTTGTCAAGTCGAGCAATGAGCAGAAGCTTGAGACCATCAACCCAACGTACTTCTACCCTTATCTACCTTCTACCCTGCCCTTGCCAAAGCGACTGTCCTAACTTCTCCTGCACAGTGACGAGAAGCCAATCACATCTGTCTACGCAGCCACCGAGCAGGATGTCGACACCGCAGTGGCCGCTGCCCGCGCCGCCTTCAAGAACCCAACATGGAGAGACCTCGCACCAACAGACAGAGGCAATCTGATGTTCAAGCTCGCCGAGCTGATCGAGAAGAATGCCGAGACCCTCGCCACTATTGAGACCTGGGACAACGGCAAGCCATATTCCGTCGCCTTGAACGAGGATGTCGCCGATGTTGTCGCTGTCTTCAAGTACTACGCTGGCTACGCAGATAAGATCTATGGACAGGTCATCGATGTTGGAAGCGCGAAGTTGGCTTACACTATTAAGGAACCGGTTGGTGTTTGTGGACAGATTATTCCATGGAACTATCCATTGGATATGGCTGCTTGGAAGCTGGGTCCAGCACTCGCTTGCGGAAACACTGTTGTTATCAAGGCTGCTGAGCAGACTCCGCTGTCGATTCTTTACCTTGCACAACTCATTACCGAGGCTGGTTTCCCACCAGGAGTTGTTAACATCTTGAACGGACACGGAAGGGAGTGCGGCAAGGCAATCGCTGGCCATACTGATGTATGTACTTTCCCCTTCACCTCCACGTTTGGCATGAAAAGCAATGCTAATACAAGTCCACAGGTCGACAAGATTGCTTTCACCGGCTCCACTGCAACCGGCAAGGAAATCATGAAACTGGCCGCCGCAAACATCAAGAACATCACCCTCGAGACCGGGGGGAAGTCCGCTCTCGTCATCTTCGACGATTGCGAGCTCGACCAAGCCGTCAAGTGGGCACACATCGGTATCTTTTCAAACCAGGGACAAGTCTGCTGCGCCACATCTCGCATCATTGTTCAGGAGGGCATCTACGACAAGTTCATTGAGGAGTTTACCAAGTACGTTAAGGAGGTCCAGGTTGTTGGCGACCCATTCGCCGAGAACACCGCACAGGGCCCACAGGTTACTAAAGCGCAGCATGAGCGTGTCCTTGGCTTCGCACAAAGTGGAAAGGATGAGGGCGCTAAGCTCATCTGTGGTGGTGAGAGCTTTACCGATGTTGGTGATGGAAAGGGTTACTTCATCAAGCCAACCATCTTTGCGGATGTCAAGCGCGACATGAACATCTATAAGGAGGAGGTCTTTGGTCCATTCGTCGTTATTGCTTCTTTCAAGGAGGAGGAGCAGGCTATTGAGATGGCTAACGAAACTATCTATGGTCTTGGTGCTGCTGTCTTCACCCAGAACATTGCCAGAGCACATACTATTGCTCGCAGATTGGAGTCTGGTATGGTCTGGATCAACTCGTCGAACGATTCTGATTTTAGAATTCCGTTTGGTGGTGTTAAGCAGTCTGGCATTGGACGTGAGCTTGGTGAGGCTGGTCTTGCTGGATATACCAACGCAAAGGCTGTCCACGTCAACATCGGTACCAGATTGTAAACTTTAGCACGGGGTGGAAAAATGAATGCATCAAGCCTAGCGGATTATTAGCGTATACGAAATGAATATGATACCATTTGAAAGAGCACGGTTTCACCCATTCTGCTAAGAAGTTAGGTTAACCGGTTTCCTCTGCAGATTTTCCATTTATAAGTTCTTATCAAAGTTTAAATTGGTACCGTCCTTAATGTCACAATATTAACCGGTTTCCACCACGAAATCCCAATTTCAATATCAATATTCAACTTCTGAACGCGAACCCACGGGCTCACCGCCAGCACTTAGTACAAGTCGCTGGTGGCAATCTGCTATTTGATCCAATAGTTAAAAGGTTCCAAAACCTCGATGGAATTCTTAGACTCGTTATTTGCCACCAAATTCCAGCAGTCTGGCACTCTTTCCGTGTCGCGTGGCTCCCTTGTCAACACAGGCCCGGTCCCGTTGTTTCGGGTAGAGTAACCGGTTGGTGGCATCTGAAGGCTCTCAACCTTTCAAAAGTGACGGCGGCCCTAACCACCTCTAGCCGTTGTCAGGTAACATCAACAACATCTCAAGCCCAGTCTAGCAGTACCTATCAAAGACCTGCGTCGTCGGAGGGCTATAAGGAAAACACCATCTATATAAAGCAAAAGCACACTTACGTCACCGCCACCCATCCCAGAATCTTGAGCCTGAATTTTCACCCCCCACCTCAACATCACCCCAAGCACTTTCTCACCGCTCACATTTCTACGATTCAATATGTCTGAACAGGCAGCACGCTCTCCCACCCCCGAGCTACCAGAACACACCCGTCCCGAGTCCGGCAGCGCCGATTCCCTCATCAAGCACGAAGACTCTATCAAGTACTGGGAAGAGATCGCGCCCGATGTGGATGGTATGCTGGGCGGGTATCCGCATGTCAGCCGGGTGGATATCCAGGGGTCGAGAGCTTTCTTGGTGAAGTGTGGGATAAGTGTCACGACTGCAGAGAAGCCGGGGATGCGGCTAAAGAGAGCAGCGGTTGGGCTAGAGAAGGGGAAGGATGGGGTTGTGGGTGAAGAGGAGGCAGGGACGGAGGGAGAGGGCAAGAGGAAGGAGGCTGACGAGAGGAAGAGGTTAAACAGGGTAGTGGATTGCGGTGCTGGGTAAGTGCTTCATTTCTTCAGTCATGACGACTGAGGAGAAAAGGGGTATCACGTGCTTGTGCCCCGCGCCTTCATGATCCTCCTCGATGGAATATGCTCCCACTACCAAGACATGTACTGACTCCCACCCAGCATTGGTAGAATCACCAAAGACCTACTCATCTCACTCTCCACAACAGTCGACATTGTCGAACCAATCTCAAAATTCACTGCCTCCCTCACCTCCGTCCCAGGCATCGGGCAAATCTACAACGTGGGCCTCGAATCCTTCGCTCCCACCGCCGGCACAACATATGACCTGATCTGGAACCAATGGTGTCTAGGCCACCTCACAGACGCCCAACTCGTCTCCTACCTCAAGAATTGTGGAAGCCTGTTGACCCGGTCGGGGGATGGAAAGGTCGAGGGGTTGATAGTAGTAAAGGAGAACCTGTCCCCAGCTTTCGACGAGTTTGATGAGACGGATAGCAGCGTGACGAGGACAGAGGAAAAGTTTAAGGCGCTGTTTGAGGAGGCCGGGCTGGGGATTATCCGGACGGAGTGGCAGAGAGGGTTCCCGAAAGAGTTATTTGTTGTGCGCATGTGGGCACTCAAACCTAAGGTCTGATCATGTCGTTAGTTGGCCTGAGTTTAGTCAATCACTTCAGCATGGAGTGTCGTCTCAGTAAATACAAGGCATCGAGGGCTTACGAATTGACATACATGTTGAAATCCCAGATAACTAATCGGTCAGTACTCTTGAGAAACATGACCCACCACCTGTCGAGCTAAGCATGGAGTTCCATCCAGTCATCCCAGAAACGACTAGACACAGCAAGAACTTAGACCTTGACAAGCAAATTGAAATCTCAGAGAACTGACCGATCAGTCCTAATGGAAAACATGATTGGTTACCGACCACAACAGAAAGCCTTCAATCAAGTTGACTTCTGGTGACGTTAACTGGCTAGCCCTCATGATAATATACGATCAGAAAACGTTAGTGCTTAAGGCCAGCGGACTAGGATCATACAGTGGTGGTGAAAAGTTTGTATTGGTCGAGGACACAAGGTTTGCGGACGCATAAAGGTGTGGGAATTGGGACCCCCCCCCCCAAATTACTAGCGCCAGATTGGCAGATGGGAGATTTTGAGGTTGTAAAAATGCGACTACTAACACTAGATACTTATTTCAAGCTCTCCACCGTATGACAAGGCCAAGACACCTGAAGTAGTGACTCCAACCAAGATCCATTTCTCGAGCAAGTCTAAGCTGAAAGTATCCCCCTGCCAATACGGGTGCGACTCGACATTTTACAATGAGAGGAAAGAAATTTCCGTCGATGGCGGCCCCTTCGCCATATTGGCACGCGCTCTGCTGAGCAATGCATTCATCGCCGACCCTGTCGCTTTATAAAGAACATCCGTCTCCGGCTCCTCAGAACCCTCCGCTCTCCGCGGAGGCTTCACCTGGGCGAGCTCCCCAATTAGGTGGTGCATTTCCAGTTCCTGCAAGTCCTCCAGTTGCTTCTCCGATTCCGAACCCAGCTTTCGTCTGGCAGCTTCCTTGGTTGAGTTTCTTGAGGCCAGTGTTGGCATCTCAAAGATCTCAATGGCTCCGCCCTGCACGTTTGTCTTCGGGTTCGACTTTCTATGGTCAAAGATTCCCATCGCCTCGGCGCCGCTGTCTCTCATGATCGCCTGGCTCGTGGAAGACGCCATGGCTCTGTCTGTGGCTTCGTGTATGAGAGCTGCTTCCCTCTCATCGAATGATAAGGTCTTCAACATCGGGATCGGCTTTGAATGGTCAAAGACACCAACGATTTCGGGTCCCTTTCCCCCGGTCGCAATGTCCCTCAGAATCGCATTTTCCACCGAAGTCACATATTCTCTCATGGTCCTCTCGTCCATAGAGGTTGCTCCGCCCTGATCAGTCGCCATACCCTTCATGATCGCCTCGGTGATGGAACCTGCCAGGTGCATGGAAGGCGTGTTGCCTTGATAAGTCACAAAGGTCTTCATGGTCGTCTGGTTCATGGAAGCTGTCTCATTCGCGGAAGTAGACTCCTTCTTAGACATTGCCGCGACTAAAGATGCAGCCACTTCTCTTCCATGGGCGATTTCGATGGATGCTACCGCGTCTCTAATCTCCTGATCATCGAGCTCATCCATGGAAGGTGCCACGCCTTGAAACGGCGTCAGATTCTTATTGATTTCCCCGCTCATGGCGGCTACCTCGTCGGTGGAAGTAGCCCCGTTCTTGGAGATTGCATCGCCCTTGGCAGCAGCTTTCTTCGGAACCAGCTCCTTCGCCTTCCCCTTCATGGCGGCAATGCTCTCCAAGTAAGCCTTCTCTGCAGCCGTGATATGCTGAAGATTACCATCCTTGTCGAACTTATTGACGACCTTCTTGACCACCATCTTCTCGTTGATGACTTCCTCGGCCCAGGTAAGCCCCCTTCCCTTGACCAGCTCCTCCATGCCCATTCTAGTAGCCAGCTCCTTGAAAGGATCTCCCTTATGATGGGCGTAGTAGAGGAGATTGAGCTCAAACGAAAACCTATCACCGCTGCGTGCGACCACCTTATCCACCACTGTCAACATCCTATCGGCCCGAGCATCATCCTCGACGTCGTTGCTGTCGGCGTCTTGAGCCTGGATCATGAATGACCACTTTCTTCTAGCAGCTTCCTGCTCCAACTTCACCTTGGCTGCTTTCTCTTCGGCGAGCCGCCTAGCGCGGGCCTCGCAGCTTTGCTTCGCGGTCAAACCGTTGCGTACACTGCTGAAGTTCTCCCACATAGGTGGTGCGTCTGCCATGAGTGCTGCCTGCTTCTCAAGCCTCTCGTGATTTGCCTCAGCCATAGCGAGCTTCTTGTTAGCCATGGCAAGTTGGGAATCCAAGAGGGATAGAGTTTGGGCATTTGCTGCGATGGCTGCGGCGTTGAGGATATCTTCGGCTCCTTGGGGAGCGTAATCGCCGAGACTGTTGAGATAAATCAGTGCCTGATTAACCATTGTGCCCGTTTGTGAGGATGACGCTGAGGATTGTGCTGGGTTCATTGCCGATGGCACCGAAGACACCAGGCTCGCCCAGAGAGTTTGTTGAGGAATGGTGGGTGAAGGACTTACATCATAAACGGTCTGTCCTGTTGCAACGCCTTAAGGTCAGCCTTAAACACAGCTAGTTCCCTGCCATAGAAATCGTTCTCCAGTTCTGCAGCAAGCGCGGACATCTCTCCATATGGGACCTCGTCTCTGGCGTCAGCTAGCTCATGTGCAGCTGTGAGGATTTCCTCGATCTCCGTGATTCTTGCTTTGACCTTTGGGACTTCATCTACGACGAATCCTCTGACTTCCTGAACAGTTTCGAAGAACTAGTCCATTGATTAGTATGCCTGCTATCCTCCTGCACGCTGTCGGTGAGTTTCAGTGAAGACTTACGCAGCAGATCATATCATCCCACTCCTCCATAAGCATCCTCTTCGTCATACTCTTATCATGATGAGCACCACATCCACAAACATCTCCATGCAGCTCATTATGCGCCTTCCACTTGGTCCAAAGCTCAGTGAGTTCATTGCACTCAGTGATTTCCATAGGAACCAGCTTGGCAAGTGCTGTGACAAAGGCATACGCCTCCTGAAGCTTCTTCTCAATCAAACAAGCAGGGTTGACAGCCGAGCACTTCTCGCACCCCTTCTTTTTCGAAGCCTTTTTCCCACGACCCATCTTGGCAAGCTTATCGGTCTTTTTTAGGCCGTACTTGTATCTCTCGCCGACTTGGGTACAAGGACAGACGTGCTCTGTCGGAATATCCTTCTTGGCGTCTTCCTGGAAGGAGGCACGCAGCTGAGATCTTGCTAGAAGGAGCTGAGAGGCTGTTGAGCTAGCTTCTGCCTCCTGATCTGCTGTTGGATGTTCGCCTGCTGACCCTTCGAGATGATCTGACGCTGTGTCGTGGTTTGGACAATCGCTGTCGGAGCTCGCTGGCGACGAAGGTGCTGATGGATCGGCAGGTGTTGAGGCAATCCCTGTGTTCTTAAAGTACTTGTCAAGCCATAGAGCTAAGTCTGTGGTATTGCTGGCGTTGTCAATCCGATTCGCGGATGCTGGAAGTTCTGATGTCGCTGATGTGTGGAGAGCCGCTTTCTCAAGGTTGGCAGAAGTTGAAGAGGGCATTGTAGCAAGAAATCGAAATCGCTTATCCAATCGACACGTTCCGACTGTTTGGGCAGGATCGCAAGCGAGAAAATACTTTGTTGAAGGTGTGGTGCGCGCAAAAACGGAAGTATAGCCACCAGCTGGGACGTGGCTTCCTCTTTCGTCAGGACACCGCCAACGGAACCCCAACAAAGCGGCGCGAAAGCTACAGCGGCGTCACCAACCTCCAATAATGTGAAGTCGTATTGTGAATTCGAAGCTTTAATTCCTTCTTTAAAACCTAGCATAAAGCTATATTGTAATGAAAGAAAAACCCTCCCCAATCAGGGCCAAAAGGCAAACAAGAGTGGATCCTCAGGAAAACTTCGAAACGCTCCAGTTCTCCGAAGATTACCTTAACGCCATGAACTAGGGCCCGGTAATGCTGAGTCGTGTAAAGCATTCTGCGAAAGAGTTCTCGGGGAGAATGGGGCCTTTGCAAAGAGTGAATGATGTGTGTTATAGAGTAAGAATACCTGGAAGGGTGTTGTCGCGACCTCAGGAGAGTCGAAAGCTGTTAGGGAAGGCGGAGAAAGAAAGTCTGGAATGTTGAAGGGGAGCGAGGTATATATGGTGTCCTCACTTGCTAGTGGGATCACTCCAGACTGGGGCGCTATACGTATCTGGGACGGGTTTCGCGAGCTGTGGTTGACGCTCGGGGGGATCACGGCTGAGTCCACAATCACACCTGTTTCTGGCGCGCTAAGCCTATCCAGGACGGGTTTAGGCGAACTGTGGTCCCGCCACCCAATTGGCCAGCGCTAGCAACAACTTTCATCACCAGAGGGCAACCGGGTTAACGATGACGAGTATACTTGTGCCGACTCAGGAAGGCCTGAGACGACGCCCTCGCCTGCTGGTGAGCGTGGACTAAGACTAGACACCGTTTAGAGTTTGGAATGATAATTAGCATTTCAAAGAAGGGGGGAGAGGAGGAGCGGGGGAAATTCCCACTTTGTAGATGATCAATGCAAATAGAGCCTCGTTCAATCATGACTTCATTGCATTCTAGGATATCGTGATACAACCTCACGCAGTTCACCATTACGACCGTGCAATCCCCCACCATCCTATCCAAGCACACCACTATTTAAGCACCCTAACATACGGCGCAGGAAACAGTCCCTTCCTCCCCATGTAACTCCCAAAGAACCAATCCGTATTGACGTCCACGCACTCGCCCACCTGCGCACCCCTCGGAAAGGCCAATTCGCCCTCACCCTCCCTCTCATTCTCGGAAGGCCACCAGCTCCACATCGCGACAGCGCACATCCCGCTTCCACCGTCGAGAGGGAAGTCGTTGGTCAACCCAGGAATGGCCTGCAATGCGCTCCAGGTGTGCAACGTCACGGGCACAGCGACGTCAGAGGACACGAGACGCGCTTTAGTGCCAGGGGCCCACGACCATTTGTGTACCTCGACACCGCCGGTGCTGGCGGACCCAAGTGGCGGCGACATAGTAGCAGGCGACTGCGGCAACCTGACGTTCTCCATCGCAAGCTCCCACCCACCAACAAGGTCCCTCAGCACCACACGCCTCTGCCCACCCTGCAGATCCTCAAATGCCAAAACAACCATCCGATGCCCTCTCAAACAGCGTCTCCACCCCTGATGACCATTCTCAGCACTTATCCGCCTCTTCTGTACCAAGCCACGATAACATGGATCACAGATATCATAATCGCCCACCTCACGGTTCACCTGACCATCTGTCAGAGCAGAGGAACACTCATAACAATGATACCTCGGAGCCTGCGGCTGAATAGGCAGATGACAAATATCACACAAACACTTGAAGCTCAGGGGCTTGAAAGCTCCATACCCCGCCGCGTTGCTGCGTTGCAATAACGACGCATGCGTAGGTGGTGGGTGAGCATACACCGGACTCCTAACCTCGTCTTCTATCGCCGCACCAATCGTGCCAGCGGATGAGGCTCCAGCGGCCGAGGAGCCGGGCTTGTCGTCAGGCGCATACAATAATGGCAGGAGCGCATGAGAACAGCACTGTCCACGATTAACGCAGCTGTTGCAGAATCCCCAGTCGCCCTCATTGCAGATGTCGCAGCGCCAGAAACACTCATTTGCCCATGCTTCACACCCAGCGCAAAAGGCTCCAGATTGCAGTCGCTTCACAGGATCTTCTGTCGTCAAAGTTCTGCGACCTTCTGCACCGCCAGGAATCATGGTCGGCGGGACATAGCGCTCCGCATACAGCATGTGTGGTGGCTCGGGATTAGGTCCAAGTTGTCCCAACTCGCGCATCTTGGAGAACTTGCTGAATGCTGCGTCGCCGAAGCCGAACCAGTGGAGGCAGCCAAGGCCGCGACGGTAGCAGGAGAGGCAGAGGTTGTAGGTGCCGTTGAGGCAGATGGAGCAGGAATAGTGTAAGCGGTATTCGATGTGCTGCTTCCGGCAGCGGTTACAAGATATGGATGGTTCAGGGTAGCGTGCAAGATTACGGTGATTTGAGCCGGCTGAGGATGAAGAGGTAGGTCGCGATGCGGCGGAGAGAGACATGGCACGTTCTATCGCGGAGGAGTGGAGGGCTGTGGTGGGTGGGGTGACGGGTTCTAAGATCGAATAAGGCTCAAGGTGAGAAGAGGGCTGCGTTGGTGTTGAAGGGACAGCAGCAACGTTATGCACAACTGAGTTCTGAGACGTGGCACGAGCATGACCTTGGTGCGGAGCTTCCATCTCGACTGCGTTAGATTGAGAATGGTTGCGTAAATAAGGTCTAGCTGATGCGTCTAGCTCTGTGGGGGAAGCCCAATCCTCGAGCTCTGCAGCGATACGAGTTGGCTGAGATCGAGGTGGTAAAGATGAAGGCTGTCTTCGTCGTTGGCTCGCAGCAAGCTCTGATACGACATCAGCCATCGATGCGCTGCTTGGCAATACGCCTGGTGTTGGCTCAGAAGTTGCAGGTGCTTCCGCACTAGGTCTTGCCCGAGCAACTTCGGCAGGCCTGCCGCTAGAGTGGTCTGTTATTTCGGTTTGTGATCTTCTCATTGCGCGAATATTGGGAGATGCAGATGGTGTTGGAGAGGTGGCACTCCTTCTGCTATGACGAGACGTCTCTCTGGACCGACGTCTTGTTGACCCTTCGTCACTGGAGTGCGGTTGTAGATGTGACCCAGTTCTAGGTCCAAGACGCCTCACCTCGTCTGGCTGTCTGGTGGAACTCAAAGATCTTGCATGGGCTCTACGGTGCTCAGTTCTGGGAGGGTAGTGCGATGGAAGTCTTGCTGGCGACTGATTGGCAGGCTCAGATCTTCTCTCAGCACGAGTGCTTGCACTTCTCTCTCGTGTTCTGAACTGAGCAGCTGCGGACAGAGGCACAGTTGCCGTGAGTTCCTCCCGCCTTCTTCGAAACGCCTCAGCTATTCGCTGGCTCATGTGGCTCTCTTGGTCGGCATCGATATTCTCGACATCGATGCCATCGAGCAGGCCCTCATCACGAATCTGTCGCAAGATCTCTTCTTCGACCTCTTGTGTATCAACGTCGGAGGAGCCGATCAACGAGCGCAGCGAGGACTGATGCTCGATTTGACGGGCAGCGGTTCTGTTTGCCTCATCATTTCTTCTCTGTATTTGGTCTTGCCTTCTCGCCGCTGCTTCTTCAGCACTTCTCTCTCGTCTCCGTCTCGTCTCTCTATCTTCTCGCGCAGGACCAGGATGCACAGTTGGCAGACTGGTTGTGCTTCCTTCTTGCCGCTCCATCCGTCTCCGTCTGCCTTCTCTGGCCTCCCCGCCACTGCTTTCCGCAGCGCCTCTTCTCCTCGACTCTCTGATCACCATCACCCTATCAAGACTTGTATCCCGACTACTCTCTCTTTCCATTGTACTTCTGGCAGCCAACCTTGCCCTCTCCTCCCTCCTGCGCCTTCTTTCCCTTCTCTCTTCCGGTGTCTCTACGCCCACCTCCCTCAAGCTCTCAGCCTGAACTTGGTGTACCAATCTCCGATCCTCGTCTTCCATCCTCCTCTCTCTTGTTGTCTTTTCTCTTGCATCAATCTTTGGCAGCACATCGTCGCCGGGTTTATATTTCGCTTCCACCTCCAGCTTCTCCTCGTCACTTCTTCCACGATCAGGATGCGCTGTCAGGAACATCTCCAGCAGCGTCGTAACCGTCGCATTCTTTCTCGTGTTTCGCACAGGAGCGCGACATGATGGGCAAGTAAAGGGCGTAGGTCCAGACGGACTAGGTGGGTTGGGGGACTTCTGGGCAGAATTGAGTTGGAAAGCGAACCATTCTTTCAGGCATGCGCCGCAGAAGGTATGAAGGCAATCGAGGAGAGTCAAAGGTTGGTATAGGACTTCAGTGCATATCTGTGGTAGAAGGATTCATCAGTACATTGTCTATATCAAACAATCTTCATCGCCAACCAGTCGTCATGACGCGCAACATTCCCTCGTTCTCCAAGTAAGATCTGGCAGTTCCACCGCGCGGCCGCTGTCTGGTAGATGAATGGCGGCGGAGATTGTCACTCACAGAGCATGTCAGTTCTCGCTCCAGGTCCAGTCCTTGCTTCGAGATCTCCGTCGCCATGATTCGGGTATTCTAGGTTGATCTGAGATGAAATTCAGAGTCATGGTAGAGATGGCGCTTATTCGAGTATTGGACTCCAATACGCCAATACGCCAATACGCAAGCTGACCCGCCAGCGGCGGCTGCGCGCCTGTCGCACTTAAGAGTTGTGGCAATTAGGTGCAGGGGTAGGGACTATAGGAGAAGCTCAGCTTAGTCGTCCTTTCGATTTTTATCCTACTTCATCAATGCCAAGGCGCTCATTACTTTATCTAAACCGCTCTAGCTATGGGCTAGCGAAAAGCCCATCTTCTAGCTTTAACGTAGTAGCTTAAATCACTTTCGTGAGATCACTAGTTTTCTACCCCGGATCCTTTCAGGCTCTACAGTATGTTGTGAATCTGGAAGCCCAAACTCATCAGAAAATCTCATTATAGCTACGCCTATGATCAGATAGCCTAGAGCTCTCTACAAGCAGATAAATACTACATCCAGTACGGAAAGTGTGATGTCCGTATCGGCGCAAATTGAAGCATGTTTCACGAACCTTGAGCCACAGTATTCGTGGCCTGCGATCCACACAAAACCCCCTGGGGAAGTGCCCAATCTCTTGGTATAGAATAACAGGTACATGATCTGTTGCTGAAGTCTGTCTGTCTTCAATCATGTTTGCTAAAGATCTGCCATATAATAGAAACTAGCTCCTTCAAGTTCTCAACTTGCGTTGTAAGTTACTTACTGTGGGAGTGCAACTTACAATGAGAAGCTTTACGCGACCATAAAGTGATGTCCCAGAGCTCCCCACGGTCCCACGGGCGGCAGCGCGGAAAGTCCAATTTTCAGGCGTTCGTTGCATCGTTAGCACCAGTTAGCACCAGTTAGCAACCAGTTAGCACCAGTTACCACCTGTTACCACCTGTTACCACCTGTTACCACCTGTTACCACCTGTTAGCACCATTTAGCACCATTTAGCACCAGTTCGCACCAGTTACCACCTGTTACCACCAGTTAACACCAGTTGGCGCGAGGCTGATACAACGCAAACCCGCAAAAAGACACCCGCTCACTAAGCCGTGTTCGACAGTACAAGCATCAAGTCACTTGGCGGACTTGTCTTCCCATCCACCACAGTTGACCCTTAAAAGCTTGGGAGGACTATCTCATATCATCCATCGTGTCTGTCAAATACCATCAACACAATCACTGAGAACATCTTTTTCGTACTTCAACTACGCAAAAGGACGCTGGCGCCCTTTTACCAGGATCCTCCCACCCAGGAACAACCAACAAGGTGGTAGCGACAAAGCACAAGTATACGCGGTGCAGATAAAGTCACGATAGTCACGATAGTCACGATGACGAGGTTAAAAACGCCGTGGACAGCGGCTATTCTGTTGCTTGTTCTCATATGGACGGTCTTCTTTATCCAGCGTTCTGGAGGAGTCAGGGTACGTTTGGCCAAATGGCGTTCTCCCGACACCGTCAGGGTGGTTGGTACCTTGATGGGTGTGGTGTGGTGCGGGTGACGATACAGCTTCAGCTAACAACCATGTCAGCAACAAAGTGATGCATCGATTGAGAAAACGAAGCAAATTACCAACGATGCGAAATACATTATGGATCCTGTAGTTTCAGTTTCTCCTGTAGTTTCAGTTTCTCCTGCACTTTCAGTTGCTCCTGCGGAACCTGTTAAGACTGAGACGCAGCAAGCCGACCCAGTTGACGATGAAGCGGTCGTTGAGAGCACACCAGAGGAGACACACGACCCAATTAGTGGTCTACTAGAAATCGCCCCTGAAGTGGACGACAAAACCGCTGAAGAGTCCGCCGACGGGAAACGAGCAGCATCGATAGAGGGTCGCGCCGATGATGCCGCCAGACCAGCACCAATCCCAAAAGTCGTCGCGACCGACTCCAACTTGAACGCGGCAGCCAAAAATGAGCGCCCATTGATTTTGTACGCATACTCACAATCCGACACCGCCGAAGGCAACCTCCGCTTCTTCATCAAGCACGCGCTCCACGGCCGCGCAGACTTCATGTTCATCATCAACGGCGAATCACCGCAAGCCCTCGAGATCATCCCGGATAAATCAAATATCAAGATCGTAGAGCGTGCGAATGACTGCTACGATTTGGGTGCCTACGCAGAGGTCCTTCAAAGCGACGGAAACCTATACAAAAAGTACAAGAAGTTCATCTTACTGAACGCCAGTATCCGCGGCCCCTTCATGCCTGCCTGGACAGAAGCCTGCTGGATGGACGCCTACCTCAACAAAGTCACCGACTCGACCAAGCTGGTAGGAATGACCGGCAACTGTCTCCCCCAATTCCACGTCCAATCCATGATCTGGGCCACCGACTCTGTGGGCATCGACCTCCTGCTGCACCCACCCCAGCCCAAAGTCCTCCCCGAGGGCTTCCCAGCAAACTACACCGAGGTAGGCATCAACGGGTGTTTCCACGACTGGTCGTCCGCGGTACATGCCGAGATATACTCCACGCAGATTATCAGGGATGCGGGGTATAAGGTGGATGTCATGATGGCGGCGTTCCAGAGTGATGATGAGTATATTGAGCATTGTGATAAGGGGGGCAATGGCGATGTCCTGTGGAATGGGTTTTATTTTGGGACGAATGTCCATCCCTTTGAGACGATCTTTATGAAGACGAATCGGGATATTGATCCGGTTTTGATGAGGAAGTTGAGTGAGTGGGTGGAGGGGAGTGGGTATAGTAGTTACGAGAAGTGCGGTGCTTAGACCACAAGAGAAGTGGAATCAAAACGGTGACGAAGGGGACGAAGCAACGAGAGCATGGAGGAGGTAATGTGCGATATGATATGATTGGCAAAGGCTATTATCTGCATAGACGGATGCTAAAAGTTGAGCTGGCTAGAGCAGCCGTTCGACAAGGCGTTGGACACGGTGGGTAGGAGGCGTTCTGGTTGTGCTTAAGGTCTACGCAGTAGAGCTAGATCCATTACCTGGATGTGTATGATAGAATATGGAGTGCAAAAATATCCTGTTGTAATTAGACGTCACATTACTTCGTGAAACATTGCTTGGTGCTCTAGAAGCTTGTGCCTGATTATTGCAGTGTGCTTGCTGCCACGTTAGAATCGATGAACACGCAAGCGTTTGGCAACAAGGCCAACAGGCTGAGAGGCAATAGAGGTGCTTTGATGGTCATCTAACAAAGCTTTAAATTCTAGCTACCGTAATATAAAACAACAGCTTTTTAACATCCACATTCATTGGCGGATTGGCAAAGATTCCTCCTTAGCCTCAACCTCCTGGCCCTCAAAGGCCGGAAGTTCGGCCTGGATATCGGCCCAAGTCTTCTCATCAGCAACCATCTCCTTAACCACCTTAACAATCGTGTTAACATCCGCTCTAACCTGCTTCGTCGAGTCTCTGTCTCTAAGAGTGAAGGTTCTATCCTGCACTGACTGGTAATCAACAGTGATACCGAATGGAGTACCGAGCTCATCGTTACGGGAGTACCTGCGGCCGATCGACGCAGTAGAGTCGTCAACACGGACAGTGACGCCAACAGTGCGGAGCTTGCGGGAGAGCTCGACGATAAGTGGCTTGAAGGACTTCTCGTTGGAAAGTGGGACGAGGAGAACCTTGACTGGCGCGACGATTGGTGGGAAAGAGAAGACGGCTCTGGCCTCATCACCAGACTCGGCACCACGGTTCCAGTAGGTGTGCTCGAGGAGGGAGTACAAGATACGACCGATACCGAAGGATGGCTCGATGACGTTAGGAGTGTACTCGCGCATGTGCTCAGTGCGGGTTCTGCGCTCAATCTTCAAGAGATCCCTGGTAAGCTCGACAGAGCCAGCAACAAGGCCCGGTACCTCGAGAGTAAACTTGCCCTCGGTCTCGAGAGCCTTGGCGTAGGCCTCGCGCTGCTCCTGGGTGGTGGCCTGGAGAGCAGCCTCGACAGTCTTGTTGTCCTTCTTGAAAAATGGGCCGAACTTCTTCTTGTCTGGGTCAACGACGTACTCGTCGATGACGAGCGGCTCATCGAGCTTCTCGCGGACGAAGAGCTGGGCGCCGGTCTTCTTGGCGTGGACGGACAGATCATAGGCGGAGCGGTCGGCACAGCCAACACACTCGATCCAGCCGTAGGAGGTGTGGAGCTCGGCGTCCCAGCAGTCGGCGGCGTAGTGAGCCATCTCGTTGGCCATGTGCTGGCGGAAACGAACCTTGCTCTGGTCAATACCGATCTTCTTGAGGAAGAGCTGGACACGGGCCAAAAAGTAACCCAGAGTCTCGTTGTCAACGATGCCCTCAGAGACGGCCTTGCCGATGGTCATTTTGGAAACGTCGGTCTTGCCAGCAAGCTGGGTGTGGCGGTTGAGGAGGACAAGCTCAACATCCTTGACGTCGTTGAAGCGGGTGTGCTTCTTGCCACCGTTTGGATCGACGTAGTGCTCGATCTCAGCCATCAAGAACTCACGGACACGGAGAAGACCGGCGCGTGGAGCAATCTCGTTTCTGAAGGACTTGCCAATAGAGGCAGAGGCGAATGGCATCTGGTTCTGGTTGAACTCAAGGAGCTTCTTGAAGTTCAAGAACTGGCCTTGCGCAGTCTCTGGGCGCAAGTAACCTGGCATGATACCAGATGGGCCGATGGCAGTCTGGAACATGAGGTTGAACTCGATTGGTGGCTCTGGCAAGACACCAGTGTTTGGGTTGGTGAGGTTGTACTTCTTGATGAGCTCACCGAGCTCAGCACCGTTGTAGTTATCGATCTTGGCCAAGACCTCCTCGTACTCCTGGACAAGGTGATCCTCCATCTTAGCAGCCGAGATATCCTTGACCTTGCGCTTCTTCTTCGATGGATCGACCTCGGCCTCCTCGATCTTGATACCGCGCGCCTGCTTATCAGCCTTCAGTCTCCTGGACATAACATCCTCCACGAAGTGATCAGCCCTGATGATCTCGCCGTTCTTTGGGTCCTTGCACATCCAATCCGAGAACTTGTCGACGTGGCCGGAGGTCTTGAGGACCTCATGTGGGGTCAATGCTGTGCAGTCGAGCTCCAGCATGTCCTCCTCGAGGACGAAGTGCTTGCGCCAGACCTCAATGATGTTGGCCTGGAGGGCGCAACCCGGTGGGCCGTAGTCGAAGAGACCGGCGACACCATTGTAAATCTCAAACGATGGTGTGTAAAAGAGACGGCGTCTCAAGAGGGAATCGAGAGTTGGCCGATCGAGGGGCTGGCCCTTCATGGTAGATGCGTCCGACATGCCTGCGCCGACTTTGGAGTTTCTTGCTGGCTTGTACTTTCCGAACCGTGGTGTTGTGGTTGTAAACTGTTTGCGCGCAAAAGCGAAGGTGGTCGTCGGAGACTTCTGTTTATAAACGGACTGCACAAAGCTCTGGAAGATGCGCATTCACAATGACTGGACCGTGGAGATCCAAGAACAAGCGCGTCTGTATGGAGGGGTAGACTGGCGGGTGCGGGGTGAAAGAGGCTAAAAAAATGTTCTTGGCATCTACCTCGATTGTGACTCGACAGCCAGACGCAGCTGTCCGCATCTGTCTCCAGTGAACTGACTGCCCGGCGGAATTGTTCTTCCGTCCCCGCATAATTTTCTGGCCGATTAAGTGCTGATAGCAAAATAATCGCGAACACCTTGGAGCTTCTCCAGACCATAACCGGAACATATACTCCATCACAACCTCCACAATGGTCGCAAAGAAGAACAAGCCGCCGTCCGCGAAGGCGCATCTGCCGTTTATTGTCGGTAACAAGTTCAAGCGCCAGGATCTCCACGTCAAGCAAAAGAAGGCCAGAGATAGCATCCGTCGCGATGAGCGTTTCAAGCGCAAGAGAGAGGAGGATAAGAACCCTGAGCTCCGTCGTGAGCGTTTGGCACGCAACGTGCCAATGACCATCGATAAGAAGCGTATGTGGGACGACGAGGAGGGCGATGGACTGAACGTCTCTGTCGATGTTGAGCAATTACGCCGCCGTCGCATGGAAGCCGCCGAGGCAGCAGACGCCATGGACGAGGACATGCCAGGGGAGGAAGCCGCAGAATCCGACGACGATGCCGATTCCATGTTGGGAGACTCCGACGACGAGATGGAGGACACAGAGCACTCGCGCGCCAGATCCGTATCAGCAGCACCATCTGTCGCCGTGTCCACCACATCCACCACCACCAACCTCGACCTCACACCAGAGTCCCTCGCACTCAAGTTCCCAACCCTCTTCACAGACGAGGCACCCCCAACACCAAAGATCCTCGTCACCACATCCCTAAACTCCACCCTTCACGCCGAAGCCAACCTCCTCTGCGGCCTCTTCCCAAACTCCGTTTACATCCCCCGCTCGGCCCACAGATACGGCCACAAGTTCTCCGTCCGCGAAATTGCCAAGTTCGCCACAAACCGCAACTACACTGCGCTCGTCGTCATGAAGGAGGACGCCAAGAAGCCAACTGGAATGTCTATCGTGCATTTGCCAGCTGGTCCAACGCTGCACTTTTCCATTGCGAACTGGGTTGAAGGCAAGAAGTTGCCGGGACACGGAAACCCAACGAACCACTACCCAGAGCTCATCCTTAACAACTTCCGCACGCCCCTCGGTCTTTTGACTGCACGTCTCTTTTTGACGCTCTTCCCGCCACAACCGGAATTGCAGGGTCGTCAGGTCGTGACGTTACATAACCAGCGTGATTATGTCTTTGTGCGCAGGCACAGATACGTCTTCAGAGATAAGCGCGTTACGGAGAAGTCAGTCGTTGGACCGGATGGGGAGAAAGTGCAGGGTGTTGAGGAGATCAGAGCTGGGTTGCAGGAGCTGGGTCCACGTTTCACTTTGAAGCTTAGGAGGGTTGATAAGGGAATCGGTCGGGCTGGTTCCCAGGGAGACGATGCGCTCCAATGGGAGTGGAAGGCGCATATGGAGAAGAAGAGAACCAGATTCAACTTGTAAAAAGGTGGCTGGTTTGCTGTCTTGTGTGTGAGAACAATGGAAAACTGGGATACGATGGAAGATACTCTGGAGTTGCATTTACGGCGTCTTCGGTGGGAGCAGGCGTTGCGAGTGAAAAGAGCATGCTCGTTTATACCATGTAGCGGATCAAGATGAACTCGAATTGAAATATCACGATTTAGTGTCATACATTCGCTCTCAGAATTGTCTGCTGGGGCCAATACGTGAGCATTTCACGAGCCTTGCGTCTACAGTAACATGTACCATGCCCGATAGCAAACTAATCTTTTAGCAACATATCGCTTATTGTGACACCTCAGACAGCAGCGCACACCCACCACCAGGGGAGTCAATACTTATGCAATTTACCGTGGTTGTAAAGGATGAGACACGACGCATCATAATAATGAATTGAAAGTCAAAAAGCTTTTATTGGGATACTGCAACGCTTTGATCTAACAATTCTACATGCTTAAACGCCTGAGACGCTCAAAGTCGCTAGCAGATGGAAGATACCTCTTCGCTTAGGAAATAGTCTTCTCAACCATGGTGATACCATACTTCTTCAACTCTTCCATCAAAGGGTCGTTGATCTTGCTGGTCATTGGTGCAATAACACCCTTCTCGGAGATCGTTCCATCAAGTACCTGCTTAACAGCAACACCACATGGCACACCAACAGTCTTAGCCATAGCAGAGTAGCCCTTTGGATCACCGTACTCGCAGAGAGTGGATGTGCGTGTCTCACGCTTACCATCCTTGTGCTCGATCTCGAACTTGTGCTGGAGCATGACGAAATCACGTTCGCCGGCCTCGAACTGCATCTTCTTCTCGAGGGTGGCGCAGAGGGTGTCGAGTGGGTTTCCGCGTGGGATGATCTTCTCATCGGAGAAGATGCCGACCCACTTCAGGCCAGCAAGAATGCGCTTCTCCTCCTCGGTGGAGTTGAAGGTGGCCTTGGACTTGATAGCGGTCTCGAGATCAGCCTCGGATGCAGACTTGGCAGCGAGGATCTTGGCGGTGGCCTCCTTCCACGAGATTGGGGCATCGAGGTAGGATTCTGGTGCGTCCGAGAGGAAGCCCATGTCAACGAGAACCTTGATGAACTCTGGGAATCCTTGATAACGAAGGGTACCGCGGACGATAGTCTGTGCCTCTGGGATGTTGTAACGCTCCTTGTATGGAGTCGAATCACGGTTTGGGTATGCAACGAAGGCGTATCCTGGGTAGATGAAGTATGGCTTAGCGGTGGCCATCAAGTCCTTAGACTCAATGTCCACAATCTTCCCATCCTTGTAGTAGCGGGCTGCGTTGCGGAGTGCAAGCAGGACGCCACGGGAGGACCAAGAGAACTTGTAGCCGAGCGGGTTGTCGGAGTCCTCTGGTGCTGGGAGTCCACCACAGTAAGAAAGGAAAGAGAGGATTTTTCCACCCTCGGCGTGCACCTCCTCGATGGTCTTGACAGCATACAGGTGGTCGATTCCTGGGTCCAAACCGATCTCGTTCATGACGGTGATACCGGCGTCCTTTGCAGCCTGGTCGAGCTCGAGCATAGCTGGGGAGACGTAGGAGGTAGTGACAACGTGCTTCTTGTTGCGGATGGCGGACTTGATGACAGTGGCGTGGAAGGTGTATGGAATCAGGGAAATGACAAGGTCGTGCTTTGCGACAGCGGCGTCAAGGGCCTTCTCGTCGGTAACATCGATGGAAATTGGGTGTGCGTTCTTGACGCCCTCAGACAGCTTCTTTGCGCTCTCAAGAGTGCGACAGGCTGAGCTGTGTTAGATAACTGGTGGAGACTGAAGTTGTCGGGTTGGTGTGTATCTTACCGACGGAGACCTCGATGCCAGCATCGCTGAGGACATCAAGAGTTGGGCGGGTAACGAAACCCGCACCGAGCATAAGAACCTTCCTGTTGTCCATTAGAGATGAGGTTGTTTGAGTATATGTGTATTCACTCACTTATCCGCGAAAGACATTTTTGCAGGTAACTTCAGAAAAAATGTTGTGTGACTCTAAAGGTTACTGACTGGCAGACAATTTATTATAGAGCTGTCGAGGTGCCAAAGACCCGGCAATGCGGGGCAGATCCGTAATCGGGGCGAAAGCTATGATGGCATCATGCAAGGGTCCACCAATCGACCTTATCAGACGGAGTGGGGGGTAAAGGGGAGAATTGCCAGCTTTGAGCCATTGAGACAACACAACTTTATAATCGGCGTAGATTTCTATCTAGCATTAAAATTTCCTTATAATATCGTTCTCTATCTCCTCGTGTCCTACAGCACACTCCTTCCCTGTGCAAGGACAATTACATGCCAGCCACACCTCTACCAACGGCGCCAGCAATCTCGCTGAAGATGACTCCCTTGAAAATCGCCGGTGGAAGTCCTCCAGCCCATTGTTCAACCTCATTCATCCTCGCAAGCCATGCCTTCTTCTGCTCGTCGCCTAACCGCTCCCATGTCTTTCCCTCGGCAGGTCCATGTACTTCCTCATCATGAAGGTGCGCATGGATTTTGGCGTGAATATCTTGCTCAACTGCCTCCTTGGCCTGCTCAGTATCGTCCTTGTTGAACGAGGCCAATCTGTCCTCTTCCACGCCTTCATCTGTAGACTCTGGAATTGATGGGCGGATGATGATATGCTGTCCATCTGCGCTTTCTGAGCGCAACGAGTCGAGGATTGAAGCAATTGGATGCTCCGCAAACTCCTTCAATGTGGGGATGCTGGGAGTGCTAATGGCTCGCTGGTCTGGGGTCCATGGCTGATTTACCGGATCCTGAGAGAAGAATCTAACCACAATCGGTGGCAAGTTCTTCTCTGCGTTGAGCAAATTTGGGCTTCTGCCAGCCAACTCGAGAATGATTTGAATGAGAGCAGCAACCATAATCAACGACAGAGTGGCCAAGATACCTGTGCCCTTGATTCCCTCTACATACGGTTGAAGTGCAACCTTGTAGTGAGGGCTCTCTTTGTCTCTGTAGATTGGAATGGACTGGACAACGACCGTATTGCCAACGCTGACACTGGCTAGTCGCAAGATTTGTGGCATCCTTGCCTTTGACAATGAAGGCGGGACGAACTGGAAGGCGATACCGGTGATCTGCATTGGATGAACATCCTTCTCACATATCAACAACCGTGGCTGAGTCACAATGGCGGTTCCTCCCACAACCTGGTAATCCATTGCTGCAATAGAAATGGACGCTTGATCAGCAATAGCCAAGACGAATTGTGTGTTCCCTTGCTTTCCTCCTGCAACCTCGGCGGGGTTTAAGTTTGCCACAGCAAACCCGGTAGCTTGCTGCACCTTGTTCTTTCCCTTGCGTGGAAGCGCCAGGGTCTGCGCTACTCGCGCGGCTGGTTCGTCGGTCCCAGCCATGATTCTTAGAATACGAACAAGTGCTCCTCCTCTTTGTGGATTGTTTATCAAGACTGCCACGAACTCTGGCGTAATGAAGCGAATAGAGCGGAAAGCCGGCAGGGGCTTGATGCCTTGACTGAGACCTGGAACCTCGTAGATACACAGCGCATCCTCGGTATCTGTCCTGTTTGATATTGTCTTCAAGAAGATTTGCGACGCGTTGCAGTATGCAATCATGTACTCCTCTGGTCCGATCTGAATTATGTCAACATCCTCGGCTTCTTGATCAAGCTGTAATATTCCCCTAGTTCCCTTGGACTTTGGAGTGGTTAACGAGTCGAAAATAACCAATTCGTTTGGCTCCCCAAAACCGGTGGCCGCAGCACCAAGCTGACTTCCGTTTGGGCCCGGTCTTGAGAGTCTCAGAACGCGCTGATACGTGGCCTTGTCTGTGCTTGTGAACAGCCTCGCGCGCGACGCTTCCTCGATGTTCGTCTTTCCTGCCTTCTTCTTGCCCAAGGCATACATTCTGAAATGCTCATTGTTTCCCTTCTCAGCATCCTTTGGGTTGGAGTTGACTCCCGCGTAAACGAATGTGTATCCACCCACAGCCTGGCCAACTGCTAAGCTTGTTGGGTTGTCGTCCTCCTTGCCGATGTCGAGAGTTGCGATCTCTTGGAGCTTGTCAGGGTCCATGGCATTGAGCGCCGTCTGCGGAAAACATCAGTATATGCACCAGCGCCATCCTGTCGCAAATCGTAGTTCCTAAACTCACTATCTTGTTCCCAACCCCATTTTTTCCTGCGCCGCCTCCTCCTGCGACAACAAGTCTCGTCGCATCATTCGGATCGAAGTCGCAGGCATAGAGCGGATAGTCCAGAGTCAATTTCGCGCCAGGGATTTTGGGCGCCATTTTGTTGATCTTAGTTTTTAGACAACGACTGGGCTTTGTTAACGCCGGTTGATGTCTATAGCTGTTGTGTGATATCTGCCTGTGCACAAGTTGGGTGGTGATAAATGATGACTTGTCCAGTGCGCGAACGTGCGGAACCTGCGTATAGTGATACTCCGATGTTTCCCTTTCAATCTCTCGGATCCTAGTATCCAGTGATGATGAGGCCGTGAGTGAGCTTGATGAGTTTCTGGAGCTTGCCTGCCAAGAGATCCTGATCTAATCTTATCAAACCATCAGGGTACTCTAGACCTCAACCCACACCTCGCGACGCGACCTGGTTGTTTTGCTCAAGAAGAGCAGAATACAGCTCTTCGTACACTGCACAGCCAGCGAAAGTCTCCCCTTTAGATCTTTAGCACCAAACTTCACATTGGCGGCTTTACATCCGCTGTGTCGACGCAGCCATGTTCCGCAGCACACAAGTTGTTCGCACACTCCAATTACGACGGCCTTTCAACCGCTCCTTCGCCGCATCAACTTTTAAATGCCACAGCGACCCTCGCACACCAGAACGCTTGGTGGGGAAGCAGCGTAATATCATAGATGTTCTCAGTCACAACAGTATCTCGAGCATGAAACGTGTTCTTCAAGGGGGTGTTCGGTACTGCAAAACAGAAGACTTCGTGAAGCGAATGGATCAAAACAAGACCGATGAAGTTTCGCTGTCATTTGGGGACTTCCTCATTCACTTTGAGCGAGGAGAGCTGAATTACCTGCCCGATGGGACGGACAAGTTTCACTGGCCTGGGGACTCCTGGGTGCGCCGTGTTTGGGCTGGAGGCAGCATAACTTGGGACACGGCTAACTTCAGAAAACAATTTGAACTTCCAGATTCTACGAAATCACCTGGCCTTTCAATTTCAAGAAAACTGCGGTGCTTTGAGAAGATTTTGAACGTCGAGCTGAAAGGCAAAGGCGATCGCAACCAACCAAACAAGATTCTCGTCCAGACGATGAGAGCATACGGCGCCTTCCAAAACAAGTACATCGGGAGCAAAGACATGACGGCAGAAATGTGGAAGGATTACCTAGGAAGCACTGCCATCATAGAAAAGCGTGATTTAATATTCATGCCCTTAAAGACTACGGAAGAGGCAGAGGCTCAGCTTAACGGACCTGATCGGGTCATTAAGCCAAAGATGACTGCAGATCACTCCCTGTCGATAATACCCAACGAACCTCTCCTTGCGGAGTTTTCATGCCTCACGCACAACTGCCACCGCATTCATCTGGACAAGTCATATGCGCGAAGCGAAGGGTATCGGGACTTGGTTGTGCATGGCCCACTGACTCTTTATCTCATGATCAAAGAGCTGGAATCTCACATCCCTGCTGGCGCAAGTATATCGAGGTTGGACTACAAGAATTTGGCGCCGCTCTTCTGTAATGAAATGATGAACATATGTCTTCGTCGCTCAGATAGCGCGAGCGAGGAGGGTGTAGAGCAATGGGACGTATGGATTGAGGGAAGCCATGGCGGATATGCTGTGAAGGGTAGAGCCGAGGTTCAGCTGCCAACCGTATGTAGGGTGAGAGGGGCACAGCAGACCATTGGTTGATTGAGTCAGCTATGAAAGCTAATGAAAGCGTATTATCATCATATGAAGGCAGGTTGCAGGTGGCTACATGGCATGAGCACGGTATCATAGGTGCCAAAGAAGAGTTGCGGGCAGCAGATTTTAAGCAAAAGAGCAAATGGGTATATCATTAGGCACAGCTGCGCCAAAAGCGCCTATTTTCCCTTCCAGACGCCTGATCCAGCTGCAGGATATGCCTGGCAGCCATGACGCTACCACCTGTAATCATAATACAGTGCAATGAATTGCCGCCAAAACATCAGAATCACATATCAAGCAGATTGCAGCCCTCCCACAGCCACCGTCGAACCCCAAATCATGAGCTGTGAGCGTCATGCCGAGTTCAAGATGGTGTTTGTAAAGCCACTTTGGCATATTTCGCAGCATCAGCCATTGTCTCCGCCGCCTCCTGTCCCCTTCCCTCAATATCCTGGCTCCTGGCCAACAGTCCAGTAGCCGCACTCATCCACAACTTATTGCCACTCTTCATACTCTGTTCCTTTGCAGCCATCGCACTCTTAATGCTCTGCTCACCGATGATATTGGCGAAAAAGCGCGTACACATGACATTTAACGTGATGCAGACGAGATGAAAGTTGCCACGTTTCTTCGCTCCGGTTAGCGCTTGCCGCATATACGCCTTGATAGCGAGCTGCGAGGTGGGCGGATTGGTAGTCACCACGGTGCGTACGATGTAATATGCCGTTTGGATGTCCGCATTTAGATGGGTAGGACAGAAACCATCAAGCCTCCTGAGCAGGGCGGTGTTCGACTCAACATCCGGATTTGGACGGCTGTTGAGGATCAATAGGGTATTCATGGCAGCTACAACGGCGAGGTCGCGACACACTTGGGCATCTGGTGTTTGTGGAGGTTTAGCCGGATCCGGCAGAGCAAGACTCTCATCTGCGTAAAGCTCGAGTGCTTGGTCAATGTTACCCGTGCCTTGGTAGTACATTGCAGACAAGTAGATGGAGAGTAGTGCGAGTGTAGGCTCGGAGTCATGGTCTATGCCATCAAGGGTCTCTTCTAAGCCGGTCAGTGCGTCTTTGGCTGCTGCCCATTCTGTAGTGAAGATGGCGCGGAATGCGATGAAAGCGTAGAAGTAGCATGCCGTTGTCCGACGCTTGCGCAGAGTATCCTGGAAAATGAAGAGCGGACCGATCTGCTCCCTTTGCTTAGTTGGCGGCTTCGCGTCGAGAGTATTTGCCAATCCATCTCTCAGATATTTCATCGGGGTGACATCGTCGCCCTTGACGTGTATCCTTGCTACACCGGCAAGCAGATAGCTAGTATGGTATTAGCGAGGTTCCTTTCCGTCATTTGAATTAAGGCTTACCCTATCAGATACGCATCCTGTTTGCTGATGAACGAAAATACAAGCATATCTCTTCCATCTTCGGTGATGTTAAGCAATCCTCTAGTATCTGAGCTGATGATCTGTGCATCACCTTTATTCCTGTTCAGAGGTATTGAGATTGTGTCGCTATGTGTCTTCCACGCCTTGTCTTTCGAAGCCTCATTGAGCAAAAGCTGGAATGCCTTCAGTTTCTCAAATGTCTTCTCGCTTGTATCATCCATCAAGCTCGTAGTGACGCCTAGCATATGCGCGAATACCTTCAGTGGCGAGATATTACATTCCGGACTCAGTTGGTAGGTCTGGGCTGCGGCCAATGCTCGGTTCAAATTTTCGACTGAGTCTGGCCCTGGCGTACGCAAGCACGCAAGCGCTTCCATGAGCGATGCGAAAGTGACGACGGCATAATCGCTCCTCCTCTGAGCAATGTCTGATATGGCGTGGAAATTGCCTACTGCTGCATGAAAGTCTGCGCTTCTACCAGTCTGTAGCGAGAGGGTCGCTCTCAGAAAGCGGAAGATGTATATCCACGAATGATGTCGATATGCCTCCACTTCTTCGATATTGTTGTCAAGTGAAATAAAGGCTGCCTTCGGACTCTTCCTAAACAGCAATTTCGCGAGCAATATTTGCATGTTGTACTTGATGTCGAAGAACCGATTCTGCTCGCACAGTGTAATGCCTTTGCTCAAAGCAGTCTCAGCCTCCATCATGTTCACCGTCTCCTCCATCAGAACACTTGCATATCGGAGTCTTATCTTGGCTTCCATTCGAGGCTCTAGCCTGCCCTCGTTCATTGCAGCTTCCAGGCACCCCAAGCCAGTAGCGATCAGCTTTTGGTAGCGCTCGAGTGCCTCTGGATCCGCTTGCCGTGCAGTGCCTAGTGCCATGCTATGCGCCGCTCCGAAGTATTCCTCGGCCAACGGCGGCAGGAGAGTATGTGGATCGAGAGGTTTCAATGGCGTCTTGGGGTGACTCGGTGTCCGCTGCTTCACAATAGGTGGAATAGGCGTTGTGCTAACAGGTTGCGCCATGCGCGGTGGAGTAGGAGTTGGCTGCTGTTGCTGGGACTGGCGAAATGGATTGACAGGTCCGTCGGACGACCCGTCGTACTGAGGGTGGTATACAGGTCTCGCAGGGGTATACTGCGGTTGTTGTCTTGGGTGCGCATACTGAGCCTGCTGATATGAGCGTTGCGGTGGGAGAATCGGAGGTGATTGACAGTATTG